>Ga0056128_1002107_pt1 | contig 23242 bp, 14 predicted proteins | sample WorMetLIZISLAND2_FD_71113 | JGI IMG/M metagenome (GOLD analysis project Ga0056128, IMG submission 71113) | Marine gutless worms symbiont microbial communities from Max Planck institute for Marine Microbiology, Germany - Olavius geniculatus... ... | reverse complement strand
AATCACTGTAGTTGTTATAGTTGTAATTGTATTTGTTTGTTGTAGTTGTTCTTTTGTTTTTGTTGTTGTAGTTGATTTTGTTGTAATTCTTGTAGTAGTAGTTGTTGTTGTGGCTGATGTTGTAGTTGTTTCATCATTGTTGTAATCATTGTAGTTGTACTTGTCATGATGTAGGTCAGAAGCTGGCAGCAGTATGAACAGTCGGCGCTGAAATGCTCAGTTTTAGTGTAGTATTAGTTGTTGTTGTAGTGGTTTTCGTAGTAGTACTTTGTTACTGTAGGTCAGAAGCCTGCCGCAGTCCGAACTGTTAGTGCTGAGATGCTCAGTCCAGACATGGTGTCTCCTGAGTTTCTGGGTGGTCACAAGTCATTTGACATCGGTCGAAGGCTGAGTTGTGAGGAAGTTGTTCGACCACCCACCCCTCCACCCCCACTACCCGACAAGCCGCCACCCACTGTGCCAAAGAAAGAGGTCTGGTCACAATGCTGTTATTGTTATCTTTGTCAAGTATAACGTAATAAACTTGGCAGAGATAATGTTTTTACTTTGTTCTGTCGTTTTCTTTGTGTGCAGCGGCATGATATCACAATGACATCATTGCAGATAGCGCCAAAATGATGACCGATAATGTCACTTGTGCCCAAAGGTCATAGTCGTAACCGCAAGATCTTCGAGGCTTCATATTTTTATAACTGTTTTAGATAGATGCATGTCATCACTGACCACCCATAGGAAAGCAGGTCAAGCAGTCACATGATTCAATGGTCACATAACGCCACGTGACCCCAAAAAGACAAGGTCGCGTCCTCTTTATCTTTTCGGCTCCATGTCTGTGCAAGACAGACACATGGTCACAGTGAACCACTTATACTGCATGTGCGTCGGTCGTGTGACCAGTGATGTCACGTGGTGGCGGTCGGCACTGTTCTTTTGATCTTCTGAGTGGCACGTTTATGACAAACTCCTCTGCCAGCTGCTTCTGTCTTCTGCGCTTTTTTTCAGAGTCATGTAGTCTTTGCTTGTGATGTCGCTGACCATTTGTAGGTGCTTTCATCCTTTTGTTGCTTTGCCCAACATCCTGCCTTTCATTATATCCAGCAGCAGCGAATCATGTCACAGGATTTGCCCTATCCATCGGAGTTGGTGCTGCCATACTCTATCCAAGATGCTTTTGGACTCTTGGACTCTTTGCCGGACTTCATCTTTTGTTACTCTGTCAACACAGCTGATCTTTTCAGTCCTACTCTAAACCAAGATTTCAAATGCTGATAACCTTTCTTGATCGGCCTGCGTCATTGTCCATATCTTAGCACCATACAGAGCACTGTGCGCTTTGTTATTTTTTTATTTAACTCTGTGTCCCACTTTTCAGTTAGTAGCAGGTTTTTGTTGGCACACATGTTGCAAAATTTCAACTCGTTATGTCTGAGCAAAGGTTCGTCCAATTCACTCTGTTTTGTTCCAGTGTATGGATTTTGGGGTCCGTGGATTCGTTGCCGCTTTCTGCGGTCATGCCGGAACATTCTAGATGGATTTTAGCTATGGACCCTTAGGTCCGTTTCATATTTGGTTTGATGCCTGGAAATTCTGGTTTAGGGTTTTCAATATCGGCACATAATGTGTGCGGTGTATAGATACGAGATTGTCACTAATATTGTCTGTGTATACTTTTTTCGTAATTTGTACTGAACCATTCGTTATTGCCATGCATCTCTCTGTCTGATGTAGAATCGCATATTTGATACATTTAAAGCCTCATCGGCCAACATTTGCATCTGTGTCATTCTGAAGTCTTTATTAATATACTTTGCCATTTAAACATTTATTAATATCTTTTGTTATCGGTCTGTGACGGTCTAGAAAATGTACGAATTTGATACATCGAAGGCCCCCACTGCCGGTGTCCAGATTTATGACACTCCAAAGGCCGTTGTACCTGAACCTCGCCAGAGAAAACCATCCGTGCCCAAACCAGCCGCCATAACATCAAAGTTTGTACATTGTCTCGCTTATAGTGAATTGTGCATAGAACTGTTTGTCAGATTAGCATTTTTGTCCCATTGCAGTTACTTTACATTTTACGATGTTGCACTCTTATACTGATTTCCTATGTTACAGTGTGTTAGAAATTTTTCGTGTTATTATTATCATTATTAATTATTCCGACTGTTGGAAAGTTCCAAGGGTGTCGCAAAATTTTGCTATAGCAAGCGAGTGGAATGAACATCAGTCAGGATTATTATTATATTATTCATAAGAATTTTTTTCCCAGTTAATACATGTAACTAGTAAATACTGCTTCTTTGTGTCGTATGTTTTTTTCCGTCTTTCATTTTCTCTTTTTGTGTGCACTGTAGTGTTGTTTGCTACCTTTTGGGTGAATAAAGATGTATGTATATATATAAACCTGTTTTGTTACACTGCTGGATTACATAGTCCACACTATTAGTTTTGAATTCTTTATCTGGTACTAAACATGCATCCTGCAGTTTATCTTGAGTGCGCATTGAAGCTGGTATTTGATCGTCAGGTTTGGCAGTCTGTCAATGGACAACTTCCGCTGTATTGCTGTACTTGGTCGTGGACACTTTGGCAAGGTCAGTCAACTTTTTTGTGGTGTAATGCGTGCTTTATTCTTAGAACATTGGAACATTGTGCATTATACAGTAAAACTTCGTCATAACGGACGTGGTTAAAACGTACACTCAGTTACAATGTACCGACTTCTATGGTCCCATCAGCCTGATGATGATGATGATGAGGAAGGACGAATTAACTTTAGCGTGACGTTAAGTCCTGAGACTACAAGGACACGTAACAATAAGCCTAAACAGTGAAGTCATGTAATAGTAGTCAGTGCACTGAGACGTTGTTAGTCATGATTGTAAGCCTCCTATTCTTTATCATAGGATGTCTACTGGATATAACGTACTTGGTTATAACGTACCCGTGGTTATTACGGACGCCATCTGTGGTCCGCAGGCCTGCAGAGGCCCTGCATCCAACAGATGTACTCTGATGTATGGACCACCCAGCTAGCACAGCTTGGTCAGTAGTCGGCGAGCGTGAACACGACCACAGACAACGATTCACACACCCAGGTGCTCAGTGCCCCAGTGAGCTGGCGTTCCAGGGATGCAGCGACTGAGTGAGTGGCCCAGTGGGGGAGGGCAATTGAATACCAATAGACATCGTTTCAGCGTGTATGGCGTGTACGTGTAATGTGATCCGTTTATGACCAGTGAACTGCCTCTTAGCAGATTCACGGGCCTGCCAAGCCAGCCCACTCACACTGTCTTGCGTTAGACTGTAGATATCGTGAGCAACTGACCGACAAGGACAAAATTGCTGCAGTGATGGCGCCTGCTGAGCCAGGCAGCACTACACCGTTGGCCGAGGAGGAGAAGGAAGGAGACTCGACCTCCCAGGTTGTCTACAGGCTATGAAGGCCTTGGATGCTTTGCTGCATTACCTGCTGTGTGTCAGCGACAGCGAGAATGCTTAGATGAGCCTGCTGACTGTGGAGCAGTTTTTCACGTTGAAAGAACACTGCACTACCCAAATGACATCGGACAATTTACTAAGAAAATAGTAGGCCTGTTGTACAGACCATACACTGTATACTAGAAGACTGATCTGACGTTTGATAGGTGCATTTGGAATGCATGTATTTGGATTGCTAACAACTGCATTTTTTACTTACAACGTACCTTGGATATATAGCATACCATTTTTCCCGTCCCTAGAAGTACGTTATAACGAAGTTTTACTGTACCTTGCATTTTTACCATACCATTAAACCAAGTTTTTAGTGTTGTAATGAGAGTTTGGTGTACTCTTATACACAACAGAATATATATGGTGTTTTACTATTTTGCCCAAGCTTAATTGTATTTTGTCTACAGCTACATTTAGGGTTAGGGGTCGGGGAAGGGTTAGCATTAGTGTTAATCAAAATGGGTTACTGCTATAAAAACATAAATGTATACAGTGCAGAGGCACAAAAAGTTGCTAGTGCAGTTTGGCATTAGATTTTGTAAAGAGCAAAGAGAAAAAAGTGTCACCAGCATTTAAAGCTTAATACTATTAATTGGTTTGCAGCATGTCAGCTTAGTATTTATTTATTTGCAGACAGCATGTCACTGTGCCATGGCATGCATGTGTCATTGTGTATGGTGTGTCCGTGGCTTGGCATCTTCAGATAGATATATATATCAGCAACCAGCATCGGATCCGTTTCCAGTTTGGTTCTAGGGTAGGGTACTCGTGGTAGGTTGATCCTACGGTCATGTGAACGATGACGTCATCTTACCCCCAAAAGGTCAAACTCATGATCCCAAATGTTATCTTTGAGGCTACATGTGTTTATAGCCGTGCAACGTATGTGCATGATCATCGTTGATTACAAATAGGAAACCACATATGCCGAGTCCATTGGTCACGGGGCTTTTGATCAAAGTCTAACCAGAACTTGCCGACACCCAATGTCACTTGTCTTGTATTGCTGTAAGTGATAAACGACCCTTGTTGTCAGACGGCATGTCTGTGAGTGTCTGCGTCGCTGTCTGTCTGTCCCTGGTCCGTTTGCAAAACTGCGATCGTTAGTAGTCGCAAGCCACGTCACCTACTGGCTTGTTACGTTTAACTAATTTCTGCTCTGTGCAGGTTCTCTTAGCCCAGTACAAGACAACTGGTGAATATTTTGCCATCAAGGCGCTGAAGAAAGGCGACATAATAGCACGAGACGAGGTTGATAGTTTGATGTCAGAGCGACGAGTGTTTGAAACAGCCAACACTGTCAGACATCCTTTCCTTGTGAACCTCATGGCTTGCTTTCAAACCAGGGTTTGTAGTAGTAATAGTTGTAGTAGTAGTAATAGTAGTAGACAGGAGTGTGTGGAACGGCCAACACTGTGAGGCATCCTTTCCTGGTGAACCCCGTGGCTCGCTTCCAGACCAGGGTCATTATCAATTGTTCTGCAAAATTTATAATGATGTGATAAAGGGCTAAATAAGTTGGTATGGTATCAGCCCGGCTGAAAGCTATGGAGTGTTACCTGCCATATGGGATCATATAGTGTTACTTGCCACCCAACACAGGTAAACGTGACCCACCATAACCCCTGCCAGACAGGCTGGTATCCAGTTTAACTACCTCGGAGGGATGGAAGGCTGAGTTGACCTTTTTGTTGGGTATGTACCCAGATGGTTTACCCGTCTGCAGACAGTCACCCGGCCACCTGGTAACCACTTGGTAGTGTGCTGACCGGGAGTCAAACCCATGACTTCTCGATTGTAAATTCTGCACCTATCGTTAAGCAGAAGCTGTAGTAGTAATCTAGTGATAATACGGAAATCAGTTTGGAATTTTTAAGGTGGCCTAAGTAATATGTGGCTCGGTAGTCTAACGGTAACGTGTCGGACTTGTAATCCTGAGGTAACTCAGAGGCGCAGGTTCAACTCTGCACTACGACCTTAGGCAAGTTGTTCACACACATGTGCCTCTGTCACCAAGCAGTATAATTTAGTACCGGTCAAAGGGCGGTGATGCCCCGAGGCTGGGAAGGTAACCATGGGTCTGGCGTCGCACTGGCCATGCGTCACGGACTCGAGTGGTTTATTCACCTACGGGCTCAACGGCCGCGAGTGGGAGATGAGCACCCCACCTACGCCCCAGATGGGGCATGGCTCCCTTCACCTTTACCTATGTAATATGAACTACTGCACTAACGGTCGTTTCAAGTGGTATTGTGGTGCTGTCTATGTGATAATCAGGAGCATGCAATATTCATTACGGAAATCACTCAGGTGGTTGACTTAATGATGCATATACTCACTGACGTCTTAGTAGTAGTATTCCTAGGCTAGTTGTAGTAATAGTATTAGTGGTGGTTGTTGCTGTTGTTGTTGTATTAGTTGTAGTATTTTCAGCTGTAGTAGTAATGTATGATGATACAGGAGCATGCAGTCTTTGTAATGGAGTTTGCTCGTGGAGGTGACCTTATGATGCATATACACACTGATGTCTTCAGCGAACCTCGGTCCGTGTTCTACGCCGGCTGTGTGGTGCTGGGCTTGAAATATCTGCATGACCACAAGATTATCTACCGGTGAGTTGGCACAGTAGTAGTTGTTGTTTCAGTTGTAGTAGTGTTCGTGGTGACAGTAGTAGTCGTAGTCGTAGTCGTAGCAGCAGCAGTAACACAAGGTAACTTCACAGTGTTTTAAGTACAACACAGCATGATTAGCACCATTAATGACAGCCTCTGGTGTGCAATGTTCGTGTTTCACTAGAACTGTTCAGATTTTTGTACAAGTATATGAACTGGAGCCACTGTTTTGCCAAATACAATTGCAGACAGACTACTTGGTATTATGGTAAAAAGCAAAGACCGTTAGTTGCTATAGCACGTGAGTGCTTTACAGTTTCAGAAGTGGCAGCTGATTGGCATGAGCTAATGATACTGCAGTGCATAATGCAGCTGTCCATTGCCCCCGTCAGCAAACAGTTGGACCCATGTTGCAGCCAGAAGATACCTCAGTCACACTAGGCTTTCACCAATAGCAGTGGTGTCAGGAACTGCAAGTTTTCGACGCATGCTGCAAATTTTGGACAGAATTTTGATAGACGACTGCAAATTTCCGACAGAGGAGATTATGAGTTCTCAAAATTTGTATTTTGTCCTTCAATTTCTCAAAATTGGGGGTTCTCAGCAGTAAATTAAGCCTTTTACCCTGGCCACGAAACCACTTACTATAGTCTGTGAGCTACTACTCATTTCCCATTTCACTGAGGGTAGGAGGCTGAGTTGACTTGATCATGTTGTTGTTGTCATTGCAGTGACTTGAAGCTGGACAACCTGCTATTGGATGCCGACGGCTTTGTGAAGATTGCCGACTTTGGTTTGTGTAAAGAAGGCATGGGCTTCGGTGACCGAACCTCCACGTTCTGCGGCACCCCAGAGTTCCTTGCACCAGAAGTGCTCACGGAGGCTTCGTATACACGGGCGGTGGACTGGTGGGGACTGGGAGTGCTCATCTTTGAAATGATGGTTGGAGAGGTGAATGAGGCAATTTAATAAAATTTTTTGTAGTTGCAATTTAAATTCACAGCACTCTATAGTGCGACGAATGATGCAACACATTTTACATAGATAGAGCTACATGACCATAGATATAAATCAGCTAGAGATGCGCTCAAATTCAACATTTTACTTGCGGTGTGCTTCATGACTTTCTGGCATCGTCATCGCATTATGACACACTTGGCTACTCGCTGTATCTGTGGGAAAACTGCAACATTTTGCCCTCCTATTTTTTAAAACTCTTGACACTGCTGCTAGCTTATGTAACAAGAAATTTGAGTTAATGCTCACGAGATGCGTGAAAGCCTATAGCAGTTCCTGTTCGCAAACTGTCAGTCTATCTCCAGCTATTTTGTCGCGACTTTTACGGGGGTACCGCTCTTTGATGCCCTCGTTCGCAGGTTTTTTTGAACATAGAAAATCGAGACTTGGACCGTCGAAATCTATGTTCAATGCTGAAAATTTCATACGCAGCTTGTCCATATCTATCTTGATTGGTTTCGGCACAATTCGCTCTTGCATTGTGTCTCACAGCCTGAAATCGAAAAAAAATCCATAAAACCCTCTTTTTGGCGTTCATGGTCATTCAAGGTCATTTAATTGGGCGCCAGTCGAGAACCAGTGTACCACTTCCTATTAGTGATTAATAGTAACCTATGCCCTATCTCGCACCGTTACTGAGATACAGCGACTTATTGGCCAAAAATCACAAATTTTGCCCACCCCCCTCTTATTTAGCGCCCTCGTTCAGGGTGATTCCCTTCGAATTTATAAAAAAGCTTTACGGTTCCTGAAACTAGAGTCTTCCAGGCAGCCGATGGTGAAGATTTGATGACCCTAGCTTGGACCGTTTTTGCTTGATCCACCCGTGTGACAGACGGACGGACGGACAGAATTGCGATGGCTAAATGGACTTTCAGTTGAAATTCAAAATAAGTAGGTTGACAGCTGCATCTGATATTGACAGTGTGATGATATTTTTGCATTATATCTGCTATGGGACTGTGTGTAGTCTCCATTCCCCGGGGACGATGAGGAGGAAGTGTTTGATAGCATTGTCAACGAGGAGGTGCGCTATCCCAAGTTTCTCAGTGCCGATGCACTCGCCATCATGAGACGCGTGAGCTCAATGAGTTGTTTTGACATCTCTCTGTGCTATTCTTTTCTTTTTTGCTCTTATTTTGTGTTTTTCGTACGCTAAATGTCATACTGTATGTTAAGTGATTCTTGCCAATAGGACTGTACCAAATAGTGGGTTTTGCTACTCGGCCAACTAAGAATAATTTATTCTGTCATTTGGTTAAATGTGAATAGAATACAAATGGTTGATGCAAGTTTATAGAAGTTATAAATGCTCTGCTTTCATCATTCTAACATACTGTGAAAAATTGCAAAGTCAGACATGTTGTGTCCGTGTCAAATGAATGATATTGGAAAAGGTCATTAACGACACTAATGAAACATGTTGTACTCTCGACCGTAAGCAAACTAAATCGCTTTAAGGGCTAATGCTGAAACATCACGTGTGGGCGTTATGCTGCACAGACTGATGGGCTTGTCTTCAATTGAGGCCAAGTGCAGGATAATCGAGCTGCAGTGTATTTTTTTCCCTACTATTTAGCCAAATACGGATTTTCTTTCTGGCTTCGAAAACGAGGCTAATAGCATATTTGATATGACCGTATTTTCTGAGCCTTAAGGCCCATAGGATGGCGATGATCTCCTTTTCCTTAGCCCTCTGCCAGACACCAGTTCACACTGCCAGGTCATGAATGCGAGGCGGGTGCATTGCATGGTGTGCCTGTTTATGCCTCAACTTTTGCTGGTACGTTTACCCACTTAGGGATGGAAGGCTGAGTTGGCCTGGGTGGCTAGCTAGCTATTCACCGAGATGGTTTACTGATCCCAGTACTAACCAGGCATCGATGAAGAACAACAGAGTTCAGTGCAGTGAGCACTTCATCGACCCTCCATTTTTTGATCTGGTTCGAATTCTGTTGTTTTCTGCATATGGAAATGGCGCAAATATTGGCTTGTGGCCAGTCAGAGAGATGTCACTTGCAGCGATGCTGTTTCTTTATGAGTCGTGATTGAAACTTATGTGTTAATGCTGTGCTATTGCACACAGCTGATGCGTAAGAACCCGGAGAAGAGATTGGGGTCGGGTCCGAATGATTCGGATGAGGTCATGAGACAGGCTTTCTTCAAGGTAATGTCTCTCTCATGTAGTAATTTTTGTAGCTGCAGTAGTAGTAGTAGTAGCAGCAGTAGTAACACTGTGCAGGCTTTCTTCATAGTATTCATATTTGCCACTCTTTCTCTGATGATCTATACTGGAGTTTGTTGCTTCTGAAAGTTACGACTGTTATGCAGTCATCCTAATTGAGCATGCTGGTTATATGCGAATATGCGATCGCATATTTTGCCAGAACCCGCATATCGCATATTTTTCCGTACATAATGCCATTTTCAGAATCGCATATGCAAAAAATTTGCACATATGCCGCATATTTCCACATATGCAGTTGCATTTTTTCAGCATTTTTCTTGTTCAATGTTGTTTTAAAACCGTTAAATATTTTTGGCGGCAAACGATTACCGGTATTTACAATTAGATGTTAAAGGTTCGAAGGTTAAAGGTGGTGATATAGCTCTTAATGGAAATCCCATCTCAGAGCTACGGAGCATCACCTGCCATATGGGATCACACAGTGTTACCTGCCACTCGACACTGGTGAACGCGTTGAGTAAATCAAGTCGAAAATGTCAAAACTGCAGAATAGGCCTATTAATGATCATGATTATGTTTCTCCGTCACTCGAAGTTGCATATGCCGGATATATGCGGCATATGCAGCATATATGCGCCGCCTATTTCGCCAGATTCTGCATATTTTCCGGCATATTTTACGTCAAAAAGTTCCGCATCTTTTAAGAAAATTCTCTGCTATAAACCAGCATCCCTACCTAATAGGCCTCATTACATGTTTTGCCTGTCCACCTGTTTATCCGTCTGTCATGTACACAGTGATGAATCTAGGATTCTAGTAGATTGGGTGGCAAACACTTCTTTATTGGCTAAAAGTTTGGGCTGGTAGTTGCTATCATATTTGCATTGCAGACAGTTTTTGTTTTTTTACATTCAGTATCGATTCAGAACTTTAGCGCTGAAACCTTGAACCATATGTACAAGTTCAGAATTGTAACATGAACTCGGTTGGAACTTAACTCGGGTGTTTTCAGTTGAAATGAGTATAGTTGCTATTCAAAAAAGTACTTGGAGATCTTTAAATACAGTTAACTTAGTCAAATCTTGAAAATGACTGTTACAACAATTGCACATTCATCATTTCATGTTAACATTGGTTTTTGTTACGCGCAACAGCAGCTACTGCTGTAGCGCGTCTTAATCATCGCAATTCTCTCCGTCTGTCTGTCTGTCCATCTGTCACACGGGTGGATCAGTCAAAAACAGTGGAAGCTATGATCACCAAATCTTCACCGTCGGCTGCCTGGAAGACTCTAGTTTCAGGAACCGTAAAGCTTTTCCATAAATTCGAAAGACGTTTCCCAAGCTAGGGCGCTAAATGAGAGGGAGTAGGAAAAAGTTGCTATATCCAGCCAATACGACGTTAGCAGAGCAATAGAGGCGACCTCTGGTGAGTACAAGTAATAAAACATAGTCATTACAGCCGCGGGTCGTGGCGGCCTCTGGTGAATGACTTAGACTTTGTTTCACTGTGCACCCTGGCTGTTGCGCGTTTCTGTTTACGTTAGCAGATCACTTGTCATTCATTTTTACACGTATTATGCTTGGTCTGATTTCCTCAGGTAATGCAAAAGCAGACGTTGGGTGAGGTGGAAACTAAAACACTTATTTAATAGGCAGTTATGCTGTTGTCTGTTCAGAGTAATTTTCTGCCAGCTATACACTGCGTTATTGTGTGTTTGTATGCACAGACTTTGAACTGGAATGATCTGCTTGCTAGAAGGGTCAAACCTCCGTTTGTACCAACTATTGTAAGTCACATAGTCTGTTTCTGCATTTGTTTTATTTTGTTTAGTTTTTGGCCAAATTCTGAATTCACAGTGTTCGGTGTAAGATGTCCTGTTTCTAGAGAATCTTATGTGCGCATTTGTAATTTTTACATCTGTAACAAATGTTGATTTTTACTGTTTGATGGAATACGAATATCTAACTCTCTTTTAGTGGCCTAATAAAAATACAAGTACAGATCTGAAATGCTGCTAATATAAAGAGAATTGTAACTGTAATAATTTTTTTTTATTTACAGCGGTCATAATTATACATGACAATCCATTTTTATTTTACTACCTTGCATCATGATTGACCGTGAGGTAAGAATTTGTAAGTCAGGCTTTGAATATCAACCCACGACATTCCTAAGAAAAAAACTTCCGAAGTTGTATGCTGCTGATTCAGGGAGAACTTAGGCTGGATTTAGTAAAATATTTGGAACACTTTCAGAATCAGACCCCAGTAGTTTTCTATATCTTTCCGATCAGCAGCAGTTTGGCTTATTGGTAATGTTGTTAGTTGCATCGGCAAAGTTAATCAATTCCGGGCCCAGTCAGTACTTGGATTGGTGGCTGTTGGCAGGTAGGTAAACCATCTCGGTATGTGACAAGCCACCCAGGTCAACTCAGCCTGGCCATCCCTCTGTGGGTAGGTACAATGAGTACTTGCAAAAGCTGCAGCACATCATGTAATGCACTAGTCCCCTTATCTGTGGTCTTGCAGTGTAAGCTGGTGTCTGGCTGAGGTCTAAGTAAACGGCGATCAGTGCCAACCCATGGGCCTATGGCTCGGAAAGGCTTTGCCTTTATGTACTAGGGCCGCAGAAATTGACGATTAATTTCAATTGACTGATCATTAAAAAATTGATCTGTTAAAATTTTTGAAGTTTGTGGACAGCATCATCACCATCACTTTTGCTTTAGTTTGTGAAAGACAACAGCAACCAGTAGTTGAATTCTGCAGTTTGAAATTATTTGATTAATTGTAATTAATTTTTACCTCCGCGAAGGAGGTAATGTTTTTGCCGTTTTTTGTTTGTCTGTTTATTTGTTTGTCTGTTAGCAAGATAACTCAAAAAGTTATGGACGGATCTTTCTGAAATTTTGAGGGTATGTCGGGCATGGCACAAACTACCAGTGATTCAATTTTTGGCATGATCGGCCAGTAATCCTGGATTCTGGATCACTTTGAAATTTTCGTTACCATTGCGTTAAAGGGGGCATAAGGGAACCGCTGGCAAAGCGAAGGTGGTGATGCCACCTGGCGAATAGCTTTGCCTTGGCGGAGGTACCTGCAGGCTACGACTGCTTTCTAGTTGGTAATAAATCAATTAAAGAATTCTATTCTGTTTGTTGTCGGTAGCGTCACCCAGAGGACGTGAGTAACTTTGACGAGGAATTCACGGTAGAGAAAGCTGTGCTGACACCACCGCGGGAACGACGACACATCGGCGACAAAGAACATCAACTGTTCACCAACTTTGACTTTGTCGCTTCCTGGTGCCAGTAGCAACCTGAACTCTGGGTCACTTCGGTGACAAAGAACACTGACTTTGCCTCTTGATGGCAGTGATAACCGGAGACGTACGTCGGCTAGCTGGCTGCCAACATATTATGTGTAGGGTTCCCGAACCTCCTGATTTTGTTTTGTGTGGTGATTTGCTTTAACAGCGGACGTTTGCATAGGCCAGTCTATGATCATTTTTCATTGACAATATGATGAACCAATGCGTGAGTTCATGTTTCGTCGAGAAGTAGGATTATCTTTTTTCTAATCGACATCCGCTTAATCTGACATCCACTAAGAACCGAATCTGATTAACTTACTTCTTAACCATAGATGAACTGAAAACCGATTAGAAAGTTTCTAATCGCTAGGGATTATGAAATTATACCTATTCTTTTGCATTGGAGCTCTCTGGTGTTAATCGGTAATGCTCGGATTAACTTTGACGAGTTTCCGATTATCTTTCTTCTTATCTGGCAGATAATCGGAAATGTTGGTTCGTAGAAGAAAGATAACACCGAATTCTAACTTCAGTTCATGTTTCCGATTATCTTGGTATTTATTCTAACGTACAGGGTGACCACTGGTCTGGAATTACCGAGTGGGAATCAGCAGAGAAATAAATCTTGTCATGGTTGTGCAAAAAACTGGCATGGAATGTCTTATCTTGTGTTGGGGGCAGCAACAGTGTTCGTCAGTACTCAGTATGGTAGTTACAGTAGTGCATTTTTGGCATGTTGTTTACATTATACGGCTATTTTGTATTCCTATACTGTTCATTATGCATGATGTCGGTAATCGCAGTGTTTTATTTAAGAGCGCCAAGTAGTGTCGGGAATTTTCACACTGCTAAAAAGTGGTCACCTTGTATATAAAGAATTTGAGGTGTTCCAATTTTGTGATTACTTTGGTTTCGTCTTTGCCACACTGAAGTTTTTGACGTCAGATCCAGTCGCTGAGAAGCTCATTCCAGTTCTTTTGAGAAGCGGCTAACTAAGCATGTTTATGGCTTTTTTGTTGTAAATAATTTTGTTGGTGTGGTTACGTTGTCAGCTTGCAACCGACTGGCATTTATTGCAGACCACAGCTTAATGTACTTAGCGCTATCATGTCACAGAGATAAATATAAAATACCACCCATCTACGATTGGTTTTATATTTTTATACTTTTTATTTTTATAGATTCAAATTTTGTTCGCGTGTATTTTGATTAGACCATAGTATATGCCTTGCAGCCAGTGTGAATTTATTGTTAATCATTCTTTTATTGCGTAAATGAAATCATAGGTTATGTTTGGTTAACTTAGTTATTGTCCTCAAGATTGCCTGCCTTTACTGCAGGTACTTTAGTAGCATTTCCAAATAATGGCTATTTTTGGTCATGGCTCAAGTAGCATTTTTTCCTGAATATTTGTGGGTTGAGCTAGGTCCCAATGGACAATTTTGGGGCTCTGCTGTCATCAGGGACATAGGTAGAAATTTGTTTTGGAGAGGTATAATATTTACTTTGCCGGATTTGGGGGAGATTTAAGTTCAAAAACCTATCGGACCGTTCTGACTTCATTGTTTTCTTGACCTAATTTTGGGGTGCATGTACTGATATGCCCCGTTATTATGCCGCCAAGTGTGTCATAGCTTTGAAATAAAAAGGTTTACAATTTGTCACTTACCGGTATGTGTGTGTTAATGTGTTATCATTCCAATAGTTTGACGTGTGCGTGTGCTTGAAGTTTCAGTGTGATGTTGATGATGTTGATGGTGTCACAATCTGTTGGACCATCTTCCTGCGTTGAACTATATTGTTCCTTTGATTAGTAATATATTCATTCACGTTTTTTATGTCGTAGTCTGTAGGAGATTTTATTAAGGGCAGTATGGCAGAACATCGTATCTATGATAGGTCTATGGCAAGACCACGTAACTACAAAATTCTTCAAAATGTTACTTATTATTCTGCCCGAAAATGATAGTTTTCGGAAGGACTTATGTTTTAGCCCAGATGTTTTATTTTTTTCCGAGCGCGAGATTTCCGAGATGCGTGGGCCGACCGGCGCGAAATTTTGCACGATGCTCAGTACTAAACCAAATTTTATAATGCCGGTCCAAAATTTTGGGGGTCGCACCCTAAAAAAATTTCTGGGGCCAAAAACATGCAAAATTTGGCCCGGTTTCGGACGACTTCGAAGTTCGGCGGCGAATATCTCCGAAACGGATGAAGATATTCAAAATCGGATAGTCATTCCGTCTATCGCGATTCCTCCTGCATTAGGCAAAATAAGTACGGTGAAGTTTGGTCCAGTGACCTTGGAGATTTAGATGTGAAATCGTACCACCCTAAAGCGCATTTTTTGGAAGACCATATTTCGGCCCCTAGGGGGTGCTGCACCCCCAAATTTTTACACGCATTAGAGAATGACCAAGTCTTACTAGCGCACCCCCCACCAGGGACAGGGGCCCCCTTACAACTTTTTTCAAAGGGGAGTCAAAAGTTGGCTTAACATGTAATAAAGGAGCGCTTATAACTTCGGAGTTAGGGGGTGTAGCCCGACGAAACTTTGGCACTTGATGCGCCTCTAGGTTGGGGTGTTACGCAAGTACGAAGTTTGGGGGCACCGTCCCCCTTAAAATTTGGGAGGGCAAAAAATGTCCAAATTTAGTACGTTTTATGACAACTTTCGAGTTTGACCGCAAATATCTCTGGAATCGATGAAGATAGCGACAAAATCTAAACGGCATTGACGAGAACGATCTCTTTGGCGTTGAACAAAAAAAATTGTGAAATTCGCTCCACTACGAACCAAGTTATAAGCGCTCACGTTGACCTACCTTAAGTCGACAATGCGCGTTTGGCGTATGCCAATGCATTTGAGTTCGGGCCACGTGACTTTAATGCCGGGAAAATTTTACCCCCCCCCTCTAATTTTTCCCAATCGGACTTAGGGCGCCGGGCGGACTCACGTTGGGCTTTGCCCCAAATTTCTAGTATACAATATGAAATACAGCAAGCGATCTGAGCAGTGTTTATCAACAAACTGTTCAAGAACAGTGAAAATACTGGGGAAAAGTCCGAAAAAATGCATTGCGTATAAAGTTGTTTTTCGCTTTTTTTAAATGCCATCGACAACGGATAGGATGTTTAATCATTCTGCGCTTTGATGTGCTGGTTGCAAATTTGAATATTTTATCATGGTAAACTTGAGTACCGTTCGTCCGCATCAATGTTATTGCTAGCAATAGTTTTAGGGAAATTTTGAACTCTGTGTTACTATTCGTTATTAATAGCATGATTTCGGTTTTGTACAGAGCAGTGTTGCGGCAGCAGTGACTGTTTGCATGTTGTATTGTAATGACAATGACAACATGTTTACGAGTGTTTTTGTACTTTGCTTTTGACAGCATGTGTGTCGTAAGGCATGCTTAGTTTTGTAGGAAGTACTGTAGTGTACATGTTGAAGTACTGTAGTTACTGTGACCCATGATTTTCCATGACCCAAACGTGACACTTTGCCAACAGCATCGTGGGTTAAAGAAGTAGGCGTGGCCAGAAGAAGTTGCAATTTTCAAGACACATGTTGCAAATTGTCAACAGAATTGCAACAGACAGCAGCAAATTTTATATAGAGGAGAATTCTGCCCCTAAATTTTCCCAAAATGGGGATTTTTCAGCCTCGGATTTTGTACTTTGGCATAAAAATTTTCCAACAGGATTTCTGACATTTTTCCCAGCAGCCCAAAATTTAGACGAGGCAGTTGCCCGACCTTGACACCACTGGTTGGCCTACATGAATATTAGTCAGTCCGCCGGTACTGAATTAGTGGCAGTGTGTGGCATTCGACCGAATTTGTGTTAGATGTGGAAAATTGTGGGTCACGGTTATCACTTGCATTTACAATAATTGGAATGTATACTTATTGTGGCAGAATAGTTTGATGTTTTAATGCTTTTATAACGAATATATATGCTACAAGCTCTCCCGGCATATCTTGTGCTTCTTAGCTTGTAGAAACTGTTAATTTCTGTAATTACTTTGTAAGATAGTTATGCCGTGTTTCAATTTTATTATTAACTGTATTGTGCTGTTACAAAAGTGTCCTTCGAATCGTTTCACATTCCTTGCCAGTATTTACAGTTTCGGTACTGTATGCCAACTGTGATATTATCATAGTAATATTATTGCAGATGTAATGTGTGTACTGTACAAGGGACCAAGCTAGTTATTTTCATAGACGTCTCTAAAGAATACTGATAGCACGGATATTATAGCTGGTCATTGCATTCCCTTTTCTCTCTTTGTTCTGCTATAAATGATAATACTTCGCTGGCATTGCCGGTACCATTGTGTTAAGAGGATCCAACATTCTACACCATAGAGTTCTCACGTAATACAGTGTCATGTTGAATGTATTTAAAGTATTTCAGTCTGCAAATATCTCTGTGGACTTTGCTGTGTCATTCACAGGATAATGTGCTGTTCTGCATCTGACTGCAAGGTGCTTGAATTTCTGATGTCACCCTGTGGCTGATTTCATTTCAGCCACACCTTGTACATAGTTACATCTTCCGTATTACACATGCTGTGAATAATGTTAGTTGACATTTCTACGGTTCACGTGAACCATGTCTGTGTTTTGATTTGGGATATCACGTCATTCGTTGCAAATAGGCTGTGGCTTACTTATGATAAACACAACAAATTTCCAGTTCAACAGTTATTATTATTGAAAATCATGTGCACACATTTGGATAACTGACGTTAAGAGAATATGCCACAAAAATCATGGTTCCTACTACTCTGCAGAATTCATTTTTCCTGACTTTCCAGGACAAAGTGAATCATTTTACTGGACTAATTTGTTCACGCGAAATACAAGTGTCGGTTTTCAATCGCTTGCAATCACACTAAAAACAAGGGAGGCAGAACAAATCTAAAAGTGGAGGCACGTATAATATGTGAGTGAAGCAAGCAGGAAAAATTTTTAGTTGTCTGTTCAAATTTTTTTCAGCACTGTTGTTAACTTTTGCACCTCACTGGTACTTTTAAATTCCCCGACTTTCTCTGATCTCCTGATTTTTCCTGGACTTTCCCTGACCGTAGGAGCCACGAAAATGCTGGAAATCAAATCCAACACAAACCGTAAGTCCGCTAACATAGGCCAATGTTGCGTGGAATAAACTATAAAGATAGTGTATAGCTCTCTATAGGAAACCCATCTCGGAGTTATTGAGCATCACCTGCCATATGGGATCCCACTGTTACTTGCCACCCAACAGTGAATGTGCCGTGCCTCAACCCCAGCCAGATAGGCCGGTACTCGATTTACCTACCCCAGAGGGATGGAAGGCTGAGTTGATCTAGGAACTATAAATCAGCATCCACTATGTGCCCAACTGTCCAGCTACAGCTGCATAAACCCGAAATATTTGGACCGAAAATCAGCACATTCCTCCCCTCCAGTGTTCCAAACCAGTTTCTATGACTTTCTGTTTACGCATTAGAGGCCCACACGGACAACAGGATGGCTGCATTGTAAACAGATTCTGTGACAGTATGTTGTTTACAACAAATACAAAATAAAAAAATACGGATGCAGTGCAAATGAGAAGAATCCAGACTTTTTAGCAATGTGCAAAATGGTAAGATGCAATTGATTTTCCCAGTCAAAATATGGTTGCCGCACAGAATAGCATAATTTGGCTTTTGGCATCAACTTCGTGTGAGTAATAACTTTACTTGCATAGTCATGAGTTGGAACTGTTCTATTCTCAACACGGCAACATATTTACACAAAGCACAGCAACAATTACAAAAAAAAAAAGAAATATGGTAACAATCAAAAACTAAATTAATCTTCCTTTGTAGAAGATTATACATCCATATAATAACATCCATTTAAACAAGAACTCCCAAATTTTCTTTGAAGATCTGGGCTTATTAAACATGAACTACAATATTATAACTCCTTAAAGTATTAAGCTTACTCTATTTAAAATCAATTGAATGGAACAATTTCTGCATCAAAAACAGATGCAGCATAGACTGGAAACTATACACTGTCCCAAAAAAGTCCCATTTTGTCATTTTCCAGATCTTCAAATATTAACCGATTTTCAATTTTTTTCACTGTGGACAATAAGCAAAACACAATTGTTGATTATCCCACCACACTTAAACTGTGTTGCTACACTACCATGTGGAACAAATTTCAAAAAATCATTAAAATCACTAATACATCTGCCAAAAAATTACATTTTGAGACAATTTTTTCTATCAATTTCCATATAAAAATTAAATTGCGTTTAGTTTTACATACATTTCTGATGTTTGTAAACAAAAGCAGACGATATTATAGTAAATAATATTTCTTAATGCAGTGACAATACCGGTGATGTAATGTGCCATTTAGCAGTAAAGATGAGGCTCTAATTAAGAACTTGTACCAGTTCAAAAAATAGTTTTCGGAGGATACTGACAGAATTTTTGAAGATAAACTGCTAACAGAGATTTGGGAAACATGCAGTACCAACCAAAGGCATGAGACCAGCAGATTAAAGCATGCACGTACTGAAGAGAACGTGACCACTGTGGATAAAATGGTATGCTTACTAAACAATAAAAGCCAGAAACAAACATATCATTCAACACACCAGATATCCAAAGAAATGGATCTAACAATGTGTAGCATCATACAGATCATTCACTGCATTTTTGTTTGAAGCTGTATTCTTTTTATCAACATGCTTGCTGTCTATTATTCTTAGTTTTTCGTGCATTCATATTTCTCAAGGTAGTGCAGTGACACGGTTACAGTGTGGTGGGATATTTAGTAATCACTTTATCACTAACTGTCTGCAGAATGCACTAGCGAAAAAATTTTGAAAATCGGTTTGAATTTAGGAAAGATATGGACAAAAAAACAGTGGGACGTTTTTTGGGAAATCATAATAATGGTAATCTGTAAGGACTGGGGAGCAAAGGTGTATTTTAAAGCAATGTCAGCACCCCGGAAACTGCATCTGGTGAGCTATTTTGTTCGTTACAATTTTCCCCTGAAGTTGCACATTTGGAGACCCAGGCTTGTCAAAAAATGGACCAGTTAAACACAGAATAATGAGAATTCCCAAAGTTTTCCAAGTCAATAAAAAATTCACCGAGTATTCTAGGTTTTCCACTTTCTAAGTTCGCGGCCACCCAGTTTCAGTGCAGCTTTTTCGGCGGACGGCCACGTTTGCGCGGCAACGGCATACGGATGTCGGTCGTGGCATCAAGGGGCCGGAGTTCCAGCCTGCTACCCACAACATCCGCCAACAGTCCCGAATTCTCTGGCACAATCACATACGAAGTTCCATCTTTGCCGGCAGCAATACAGTCACTAATATCAACGATGTTGCTACCTAATGCCTCCGATTCATCATCATCGGCTTCGACCGACGTGGACACAGCCGGTTTCGAACCCGGAATTTCGTCTTCGTCAGCATCCGCCTGTGCAGATAAGTACGTGTCGTCGTTGTCATCATCAACATCAGCAGCCATCGCTAACAGCATGGCGTCCACGTTTTCATCTATAGCTTCAACATCACCGTCAAGTACAGCCTCGGATGTTTCATCGTTGTCCTCATTGGTGCCTGCCCCGGACTGGTAATATCTCAGCTGATTCGTACTGCCCTTTGGACGGCCAACCGACCTCAACCGTTTCTGCTGTTTCATCGGTGGGGTATACCCGTCCCCCAGCTTCGTGGGACGTCCCCGCTTCCGTTTCTGCACCGGCTCAGTATCTTCCACGACAGTCTCGTGCTTAATCAGCGACACCTCAACTCCCTTCGACCAGCTCTCGTACAACCTCTGTAGCAGCTGCAGCCGGGAAGCAAATGCGGGCATCGACCTCGGCTTAGCGCAGAGCACTGCTAGCTGGTCGGTCATGTGACGAGCCTTGCGATACTTTTCCGCCTGTTCGACGCCCCTCGACTCAATTTTCGATCTCCCATGCACGCCCCCGCCATCACCGGACAAATCCTCCCCGTCCTCCGTATTGGATTTCGTGTCCAGCACCGATTCCGTATCATCGGTGTCACCGCTGCCGTTCGCCAGATTCAGCTGGCAGTGGGTGATGTAGTCAGCGCACTTCCAGCGACTGTCGAAGACCGAATCGTCGAACGCGACCCCACGCAATCGGCGGACGCAGAGCAGGTGTTTGCACGGCAGGCGTGTGCTGGTGTAGGTTCGGCAGGAACAGCAACCCAGGCGCGTCGTCTCAGTCCCAGCCGTCGATGTAAACACAAACGTATCCACGTCCTCGTCCACCTCGCTGCAAGTACCTACAAAACAGAATGTGGCAACATCTACCCGATTGCTGGTAATGACTGCAATCCCGAGACTGAATTCTCAATCCCGGGATCCCATTATTGGGATTGGACTTACATATCAGTCATCATTTTAGTATCCCTTATAGCAAGGCACATTCACCTGTGTCGGGTGGTAGGCAACATTGTGTGATCTCATATGGTGGGTGACGCTCCGTAGCTCTGAGATGGGTTTACTATGAAAAGCCATAGCATTTAACTTATTTTATGCATAGAATGTAGTAGACCCCTATGGAAAATTGGAGTGACTGATACTATCAAAATATAACTTACAGCAAAGAGTAAGACTAGCGCACATAAAATATGTTATTTATTGGATAGTTAGAGTACTAGGCCTATTAGAATCACATTTAACCTTAAAAAGTACTATTTTAACAAAGTTTCTGCAATCCCGAAATCCCAAAACTGCAAACACTGAACGCAGGCAAGCCAAGAACTTCCTGCACAGATATAATTTTTCACAAGCTCAGTATTCTCTAGAACTTTCCAGGAAGAATTTATAGATCTTAGTTGCTGTACTTACTGGCCATGCCATGCGGGGACCTTAACTGACACCTCTGTATTAAGGGTGTAAGTTAGCACTCTAAGTAACTGTCCCCTCTGTCAAGAGCATGAGGATTACAGTGCAGTGGTTAAATGTTTCTTCAGGAGGGAATTATTAAGGAGACTACATTATTTTTTTGGACAACGTGAGTAATATCCAGTTCTTCTCTTGAAGTTTGCTATTTAGCTTTTATCAACACTGAGTTCAGTTGGGGTTGCACATTAGGGAGACATAGTGGTCTCAGCCCTAGATGGCTGCTTAAAGTCCAAGTCACATCAGTTTACGTAACTGTTATAAAGTGCTAATTGGCTTAATCAAATGCTTAAAGTCCAAGTCACACTCATTAAGTCAATATTTATTAATCTTCCTGTTGCCAGTGTTAGCTTTATACTGTAAAAATAAAGTCTATTAAAGTGGACAAAAGTGACAAAACTGCACATGTCACAAACAACTATTAGTGTCAGACAGAATTTGAACACTAGCAGTGTCGATGGAGTGCGGTACCGAGCGAAAAGACTTCGCTTGCATTTTGAGAAGTCGCTGTCATACCGAAGGAGACCAAGTGTTACGACTGTATGCCTGTTCTGTTGCACCAATCGCTGACAGATTCCAACTTTCGCTTCCGGAATGCAAGCAAGTTACCCTCTCTGAGCCCCCGCTGCATCGACACTACAGCCAACTCACGGCGTATAAACTTCCTCACATGCTGAAATGCACGCTATAAACAAAGCGTTGTTCATGTCATCAAAATTCCGTTCGCACAACATTATTTTTATTGAAATTAATGTAAAGCAATGTTTTTATTTCAAGCGATCAGCGTATTATTAATTAGTATTATGCTCTACACATATTTAGGCAATAACGTTTTTTTGTGCGACCTGGGCTTTAAGCAGTTACCCAGTCTGCAGGCAAGCTCAGATAAAGTAAGGCCGTAAGTACCTAGTGTGAGGGACTCGGCATACTGCTGGTGGACCATGCGGAATGCGTACGGAGTAAGACAATCTCGGTACGGTAACAGATCCTCCGGGATGGATGTGGTCGGTTTCCTGGTAAGCATGTTCATCGCCTGATGCGTCCGCTCGGCTCGCATGGACACGAGGAAAGCGCGGAACTCGAGGAAGAACTGCTGAAGGCTTGCTATCTCGCAGCAGACGTTCTTCATCTTAGCGCTGACGCTCTCCAGGCGCTGAAGCGAAGACTCGCCGAAGGTCACGTGCTGTTGGTCCTTCAGTCCTTCGACCCACTGTGACCTGATCTCGTGCCAGTAGGACTGTATATAATCTAGCACCTGCAGAAAAATTTGTTACACAAATGTAAGCTTTCTGAATTGAAACACTAGCAGTTACTCCTCTCCTGCAGAATGTCTAAACCAGATGTTGTGACCTTTCCTTTTCGCATCAGAAGCCTACATAAGACGGATAAACAGACAAAAAGACATGAGCCATAATATGGCTTATTAGGATAGCTGAATTATAAAGTCAGTAAAATGTAGTTTCCAGCAAGTAAAAAAATCAAAACAGATTCAGTGCAGAAAAAAATCATAAATCCAGCAGTTACTCCTGTCCAATATTGGTTTTCTCGCACCTTCTTGTTTTCAATTTAGGAACCCATACATGAAACACCAGATCTAAGATTTGCTAAAGAAAAGGTGGACCTAAGCAAGTGGAGAGTGTAAGCCTATACTGGGGTCGGGGTTTGGAACAGACCCTC
>Ga0056128_1002103_pt1 | contig 23257 bp, 15 predicted proteins | sample WorMetLIZISLAND2_FD_71113 | JGI IMG/M metagenome (GOLD analysis project Ga0056128, IMG submission 71113) | Marine gutless worms symbiont microbial communities from Max Planck institute for Marine Microbiology, Germany - Olavius geniculatus... ... | reverse complement strand
GGCAGGCTTCGCACCGAGATGGTTTACCTGCCCGCAGACAGTCACCCATCGCAGTACTAACCGGGCCCGGCGTAGAGTAACTTCGTTTCAGCCGAAACGCGTTACCAACTACGCCACGCCACCAACTAGTGTTGGCGTATATGAATGCACGGTTTCGCGTTTTACGATGAAAGAAGCGTGAAGTTTTTTTTTAAAAAAAAGCGATATACGTAACATTTCAGTTTCGTATTCGCCGGCATATGTAGGACGACATCGATGTTATATTAGGCCTTCGCACACTCATCTAAAGCCTGAAAAAACCAACTCGGCTGCACAAAGTCGAACGGAGCAGCTTCACTAAAGACATGCTGTGGTTTAGTCGGGCAAAAAAATCAATGACAATAAATCTGAGTAAGACAAGCCAATTTGTATATTTGATGGATCCCCAAGAAGAGGAAAACCAAAGTCATCAGACTTCAGCGCGCACTTGTTTAGACTACTATTCAGAAAAATTGCTGTAAGTAATAAGTTATACTAAGTCGTCATAAGTCAGCATGACTAGTGAGAGTTTACGAGCACTAGTAACTAAGTAATAAGGGCTTAATACTAATGTTTGTCAGCGAAAGTTAGACGCACGTCTCTGGCGCCAGTCTGCGACGGAGCAGCGCGCCGCCGGATACAAGTGCTCGTCGATTCAGCTGCTGGTGACGGGCTGCAGCGTGTAGATTAAGCGACGTGGGTGGCGACGCCAGGCAGCGAGTGCCTCCACACCAGGTGCTCGACGAGTCAACAGAGTCATCCCTCACACACTGCCGCTGATAGACTGAATTGGTGCCCGTGGTGGCGACGACCTGATCCACGCACTGGCGTGATGATGGTGTCACAGGGTGATGTTGTCTGTCCGTGGGTCTAGATGATGACGACGATAACGCAGGCGCAGCAGCAGCTGCTGCTGCTGGCGCTGTGCGAGTTTGTCTGGAACGACGACTTCCGTGCTCCGAGTCGGACGAATCATCACGTCTATAACACACAGCACAGCAGCCTCGTTCGACCAACTTCATCGCCGCTTTGCTACTGCTATTATCGTTAATAAACAGTAGGCTAATAATTCATAAAAATGTAACTTTTATTTACAAATTGCTACAAGATGATCGACAGAGAACGCCGTCGAATGGATCAGTGGATAAAGAAAGCCATAGGCTTGCACATTAGAAAAGAACAAGAGAAGTCGCTGAACAGTGAGTGAGACGATACATGTAGGTTTATATGGCAACTGGTGTTTGGTTATCAATCCTGGAGTGACTAGCCCCCACAGTACGGTATACAGCAAGTGGAAGCGAATAGAGCATTGGGTATGTTGTGTGTGCGTGTAATACAAAACGGCCCAAAAAGTAAGCTATTATACTTTGTCCATATCTTCGCTTAATACTGACCAATTAATACGATTTTTTTCATCAGTAGACTCTGCAATAAATGTGCTACTCAGTGGCATGCACATAACGCTACACTAATCTGTAAAACATAAATATCCGAAATAGAAGAAAGTACAATAGTTTACGTTTTTGGGCCACCCTGTATAGCGTTCAGTCATTCGCTATGAGAATAGACTAAGCAAGACAGAGTCTGGCGCACACGTTGACAGTAAAAGACTGAAGCACTCTGCACCTGAACTGCTGTCGCCGGTGAGCGGCGGCTGAGTTGTTGTGCGTGATGTCGTCAGCCTGTTGCTGCTGCTGTTGACAGTCGTGTGTGGTCGTGTATCGTCGGCGCTGCTCCTCGTCCAAGTTGAGGCCGCCGCGCTGACGCCTGCAGCTGGCCGCGGCGTGCAGGTGCGTCGAGCCGCGTGGTCCCGGCGTCGTGCTGCCGTAAGGTGGTCGACGGGTAATGTCTGCCGACTGACTGCGCACGAGGCGTGATGATGAGCGGTGTTCACGCATGTTGTCGATAGCGTAGTCGCGTCGACGACGTGGCGGGGTTGACTGACCGCGCTGAGCATCAGGACTGACCACCGACCGACAGACGGCCGATGACCACCGGCGGTCATAGCGCGACCACCCAAACAGCGAACATCTGTATCTCTTGCTGACACAGACCACAGTTCTCATGCAGTTCCACGACAGTAGGTAGGCCTATAGCGTGCGTCCGTGCAAACGCAACAGGACTGGCACGTGTGTATACGACAGACGTTCACGACTGATAATGAGTGCAGAAAAATTGAAAAATTCAAAAATAAATGCAAAATTGATGATGACGAGACATTTTCAACGATTCGACGTATGGCCAACTCATACATACGACGCCGACGCGACTGTTGAGTTGCGTCGTAGGTACCGGTGTGAATTGGTCATAGGCCTATAGGCCCTACTCTGTCTCATGGATAGATCAAGTTGAGTATCGTGGAAAAATTAGAAGACGTATTCAGCAGAAATGCATGCACACAATGTTGGCTCTTACAATGACTTCTCAAAAGTTTTGTGAATGTCTGTAAATGTGTACTGGTTTCTTAATATTAACCGTTCTGATAATACAGTATATAAAGTCCCACAAGTGCGACTGGTAGTCGGGATCGGACCTAACTTAACATATGAATATTTTATGAATACTATGGACGTATTTGTGTCATTACTTGCTTTTACTTCTTTTGCCGTTAAACAAATATAATAGCTGTGTCCAACAAACTTATTGCATTTCTTGCCACTTTCATCAGAGGTAGGCTACATCCGTAAAGATCACCATTGCTTCTCAGCGTTTCGGCTTTGCAATTTCATTAACGTGTCCTTCGCATTAGATCATTTAATATTTCATTTCATGTTGACTCAATTTGGACCGTCATTGCAATTCTATAGGCCTATACAAACTGTTCCACGCAGCTGACCATGAAGTAGAAAGATGTCAGTGAGAAACTGAGAATGAGCCATAACCTATCTATTGTGCAGCTGCATGAGACAAACACTTCAATGCACGATGGATTAATTATGTACACTGTGTCCCAAAAAACCACTTTGTCATTTTCCATATCTTCACCAAGTATTAACCGATTTAAAAAATTCTTTCACTTGTGGGACGTTATTTGGGACACAGTGTACATGGATTAAGCCTATTCAGTGTTCGTGAACATTATGGGAACTCATTGGTGTATAAGTGTCATGCACTTCATGTGCCAAAGCTGGTGACAACTGACAAGTATGATTTAAAAAAAGAACAAAAAAAACGTCATTAATCTGAATCTAAATCAAAAGGATGCATCGATTATGCCTTATGGAAAATAGAAATTAATAGCCATGCTGGTAGTGACGGCAGCAGGTAATTTTTTGATGAAATCTGGAGCGTCTGATAAGGCACTAAAAATTCATATATGCAATTGCAGTAGTTGTAGCAGCCATATCGCTAAACAAATCATTCTGAGATCAACAATTGTATTGCACTTGAACTGTTAAAGGTCTATTCTCAATTGTCATGGCATTTGATGCAGACAAATATGGCATGCAGACAATTCTGGACCCAAAAAATATTTTATTTTAGCACCAAAGCTCAGAGTGCAAGTCCAAAAGCTTGACAGAGAAAATTAACAGCCAGCCTCAATCAGTTTGTTTTCACAATGGGCTCAGCAAGTTAACGAAAATTTAAGCTGTAAAATAACTGATTCTGAAATTCATCACAAAATGGGCTAAACATCAAACCTCTCATGATGCTAAGAAAAGAAAAAGTTAGACCAACATATGAAATCACGAAAAATTCGTATTTTTCAAAGGAAAAACACACAGACCACAACCATCCAATTACATAAGTTACAAGCACAATGTTTTACTTTTACATAAATAACACCACAGGCACGTACAGTTTCATTACCGGGTATTTGGTAATGTAGTCCACGCAGAAAAATGACAGCAATAAGATGACTGTGGAAGTGGAATTATTTGCAGAGTGGACGCCTTCGATATCATCACCAACAAATGAGGCCCACTGCGGACAATAACGTTTAAACAACTAGAAATTTGGGGAAAAGCCCAACGTGAGTTCGCCTGGCGCCCTTAGTCCGATTGGAGTGAGTGAGTGAGTAGTCTTTAACGTCCCGCCAGACACAGTATAGTGCGATTGGAGGAAAAATTCAGGGGGCTAAAATTCCCCTGGTAGCAAAGTCACGTGGCCCGAACTCCAACGCATTAGCATATGCAGAATGTGCAGTGTCGACTTAAGAGTAGGTAGACATTAGCCAACTAACCGTTGCCGTTAGTGGACCAAAGGTCACCAAATTTTTTTGTTCAACGCGGGAGGGGTCGTAGTTGATAATGCCGTTTACCACTTGTCCATATCTCCATCCATTCCAGAGATATTCGCCGTCAAAGTCAAAAGTTGTCGTAAAACGTACTAAATTTTGGACTATTGCTCTCCCAAATTCTAAGGGGCAGTGCCTCCCCAAAGCTGTACATGGGTTATTACCCCCACCTAGCGGCACATCAAGTGGAAAAGTTTTATAAGACTACTCCTCCAGGCATCAAAAATCCTGTGCCTAATACACTAAATTTTAAGCCAATTTTGGACTCCCCTTTGAAAAATTTGTAAGGAAGACCCCAGTCCCCAGTAGGGGTTGTACTAGCAAGACTTGGACATTCTCTAGCACGTGTAAAAAATTACGCGACAAAAATCGCAGTAGATCAAATATTTGTCCGATTTTGAATATCTTCATCTGTTCCTGAGTGAGTGAGTATGGTTTAACGTCCCACCCGTTCCTCAGATATTCGCCGCCGAACTCTTGCACGTCCAAAATTGAGACAAATTTTGCATGTTTTGGCCCCTAAAACTTTTTTGGGAAGGGCCCAAAAATTTTGGACCAGTATTATAAAATCCGTCCTAGTTCTGACCACCATGCAAAATTTCGCGCTGATCAACTGACTGCACTCGGAGATCTCGCGTTGAAAAGAATAAATAAAACACATCTGTGCTAAAACATAAGTCTGCTTCGAAAACTATCATTTCCGGGCGAATTAATAAAGATACCTTTATGCTAATCCAATCCAAGTTTACTTATAAACATAAAACACACCATAAAAATTATTCATATAAATTAAGTAGCTGTGTCAATGCATAATACTGTAAAATACACAGTTGTTATTGCAGTTTTTTAAAATTACACATCTCATACTTTTACAGCATCCAACAAAAGTAAAACAAAAAGTAAGAACAGACTATGGCTATTTTCATCAATTACCTTTGACAAAGACCTCGAAATACTAAACCACATGCCAACTGCCAATATAACATGCAGACAATATTCTTGACTAACAAAGGCAAAACACCAGAAATAAAATAAACAAATCAGCTGCTAACTTTACATCAACAACAAAAGCAACGAACATTTTGTACCACTAACACTGGTGCACGAATTTTTTAGCCGAGGGCCACTAAACGTGGTCTTGAGGCAATTTGGAACAAAACAGTGCACTAACCGAGCTCTCACCTGCAGAATGAACCAAAAATCTAGATCAAAAGTTTCTACAACAAATATATAACAGATTGAAACATGGGTTCAAAAATAGAGCTAAGCTGCATACACTCAACATTGGGCAGAATCCAGAATGGAGAAAAACACCTCAGAATAGGGCTGCGATGGATTAAACAAATCTTAGTCAATTAATTTTCAAAAATTAATCGAAATTAATCCTGGAAGATAAATTAGTTGACCGATTTTGAATATCTCCGGAAAAATTTGCACTCAAAGTGGGAAGGGGTCTGAAATCGTGCCAAATTTAACACGTTTTTGGCCTCCAAACTTTTTTGGGGGCAGACCACCAAATTTTTGGACCGGGATTATAATATTGAACATGCTTTCAAGCACGTGGCAAAATTTTGCAACAATCGGCCGAGGGACATTGAAGATCTCGCGTTAAAAAAAGAATAATAAGTAGCTGTAGTAAAACATAAGGCCTTCCGGACACTACCGTTCCGGGTGGCCTAATTAATTAATCGTTAATTTCTGCAGCGCTACATCAGAGATTCGCTTTAACAACAATTTAGTGAAATTTGGTTATCGTTAGTTAGCAACTGACATGGCTGCAAAGTACACAAGTGCAAAGCTAAAAAGAAATCAAATTCGTTTTTTGTTTTTTAACCACATATCACAGACCAAATGAAAAGACTTTGGATGATATGGTGCACCACCGTTTCAACATTTATTAACAAACATATAACCAACAGTAATGCAGACGATCAAAGATCAACTACAGGCAAGTTGCAACAAAAATGACATAAACTTTCAAACAATCTGATGAATTTCTAACATGCTGAAAATACACCTGACCAGACAAAGCTAATACACAACAAAAGCGTACAATGCAATACACAGCATTCTGGCATTCACTGTTTGCAAGCTTTGCACACATGTATAAATAGCCAACCGGTGTATTCTCAGACTTGGTTAAATAAATATGCATACACTCAGTACACTGTGTTCCGAAAAAGATTGCAATAAAAAGTTGCTGAATCTCAGCTGCTAGTGCTGTATTTCATACACAATGCTCTTAATTTTGGGAAAAAAATAAATTACGGAAACAAACGACAAATAATAAAGTGCAAGCAAACCAGATGTAGCATCATTATTTGTAGTAGACTGCAAAAGCATTGTCATCAGCAATCACACTCTGAATGACAATAAAAGAAGCCCAGCTGTCGCTAGAATAGCCGACCGTACTGGTTGTCAAGGTCGACGATGATTTGCGATTTCCTATGATTGGTGATCAATAGCAACATTGGCCTTATCTTGCACCGTTTAGCCACAACAGCACGTACCAACCTTCAAGGTAATCCAAGGTTGATGATTTTCATTCTCACGTGAAAGGGTGTATGCTACTTTCTATTAGTGATTTTCTATTAGTGATTAATAGTAACTTAGACCCTATATGTCACCATTTCTGAGATATGGCCACTTATAGTTTGAAACTTTCCATAGACAACTGTGGCCAAACCGCTGCAGATGGAGACATGGTTACCATTGACAACCTATAGGAAGTCGCCAGCGCCCTATTCGACGGTACCGTCACCAACCCCTACGACTTAGCGTTTAGTCACAATACCGCATGATTGGCATAGCATAGTGCATTATGACCCTTCAAGGTCATTCAAGGTCAATGATTTATATGGCACTCGAAAGACAATATGCAACTTTCTATAAGTGATTAATAGTAACTTAGGCTCTATCTGTCACCGTTTCTGAGATACAGCCACCTATATAAAACTTTCCATAGACAATTGCGGCCAAACCGCTGCAGATAGAGACATGGTTACTATTGACAGCCTACGGTATCATCACGAACCCCCTACGACTTGTCATTTAATCACAATACCACACGATTGGCATACCATAGTGCGTTGTGACCCATCAAGGTCATCCAAGGTCAGTGATTTTCATGTCATTTGAAAGCCAATGTGCGACTTCCTATTAGTGATCAACAGCAACCTAGCACAATACATCCGTGACAGACAGACGGACAGATAAACAGACAAATAACAAGCGTACCAATAGCTCGATCATTACTTAAGTACAGTCGACTAAAAAACCAGGCATCAAATTTTGTTCATATCCAAATCAGCAGAACAACTAACAACATAAAACAAAAAAGATACAACAAACAACAGACAAACTGCCTGGACCAAAATATTACAAAGAGACAAGACAGACAACACCATCATTCAGACGACTTGCGACTGCGACAGTTCGTTTTTCGGTCTTACTTGTTGTTAATCCCAGTCTCCGCAGCTGCTACTGCTGCATTGTTGTTGACAGCATCGGGTGTTGTTAATGCACACGAAGTGTACAATGAATTGGCAGCGATGTAATCAATCACAGAATCTTGTAGCAGATACTTCACTGACTGGCCACGTCGAATAGCAGTTCTACAGTACCAGAAGCAAACACAAAAATTCAATTATTACTTAATTACTAATCGTTAACTGTTATTATTATTTACTAATGCAGTCATACTAGCAGGCCACATTATGGGTCTTGCTAATCCATCTGTCACATATGGGCTTCTAACTTGGGAAAAGGTGTAGAGAAAATAAAATGGGTGTAAACTTTCCACACAACATCACTAACTGCTGCGATAATTTTCAGCTTTAAGGCTGGAGGTCAGGAGAACAGCTGCGCAATACATCAGCCCTTGTTATTAGTGATTGCAATCCCAGGATTGGATTCTCAATCCCGGGATTCAGGATTGAGAAATTTGTAATCCCGGAATCCCATTTCGAGATTGGGCTTACAGACTGGTCGTTATTTTGGTATCCTCAAATAACTTACTTTATGCATACAATGTAGTATGGAAGGTATATTCAAACTGTAGAGAGTGACGGTCACTGTCAAAATACAAATTACAGTGCACAGCATGGAGTAGTACTATAGCGCACATAAAATATTCTATTCATCACAAAACTAAAATTTTTATTTCTATCATTCAACATGCAAAAAAGTATAATTTTGACCAATTTTTGTAAGCCCAAAATCTCAGGATTGGAACACCGCCAAACCCAGGATTCAAGATTGGCAAAAATGACAGAGATCACGGGATTTGGGATCCCGGGACTGCAATCCCTACTTGTTATTTTTAAACCTAATGCAACAAACCAATAACTTTACAAATATTAGTTGAACAGTGACAGCATGTTATCTACAATAATTAGTAAAAAGTATTACTGACAGCTGATCATTACTGATGTCACATCAATTCCTGAAATACAGTGGTCTGAGATGCATTTTTTGAACTCCAGAAATAAAATGGTTAAGCAGACAACATGCCCATATGTGTGTGTCAACCAGGGATGTTAATGAGACCAAAATATGGCAAGAGTGAGAATGAGAACAAGACCAAAAAAAATTTTGAGAAGAAGAATAAGACAAACAACCACGAGAACGAGAACGAGAACAGTGAAAGAATAAAATTTAACATAAGATTTCACAACAAACTATTATATGTTGAAGACACTAATGAAGGACAAGTGCAAGTGGCGTGCCATTGCCCGAGGAGACTCGACCTGATGATGATGATGATGATTATAAGCAAGCAGTTAAATTAAGATAGCAATTAGTGTCATGCAACTGTACAAATGTTCGTATTTCAGCACTGACACTACACGCCCTTCCTAACGCTGCTCTAGTGACTTCAAGAGGTCTGTAGTTTCAGCATGCATCAAACTCTAGTCGCTGAGATAACAGCCTGCCTTATGCACTAAGCTATCCTTAATATAACCAATTATTCAACTTCATTTGATTAAAATTGACTACCGTATCTTTGTTGCAGAGATTTCGTTGGTAATCCATTCACGAACAATCAAAATGTTGTCCTGAACAAAACATAGCACAGAAACTTAAGAAATGTGTGTAAATTCAGACACTGCCATTTTACATTCAAAATAAATACTGTAACATAAACAGTTATTGCATCACAAAATCAATGTTAGCTAAATATTACCATAAATCAAAACAGACGAAGATGTAGTAAGTAACATTATTTACCTACAAGGTAAAGCTTAAAAGTAGACACGTTATTAGAAATGCACTGCATTCAGAACAAACAGCTTAACATTCATGCAACATTTTACAGACACATCTATAATGTGAAAAGTTATTAAACTACGTTAGAGATATTAAGTCTTTTGCATAAGCGACTGTGTTTGCCACACATACTCCATAGCAATTTGTTAGCACAGAAAGCTGAATGAGATGCGAATAAAATATTTTCAATACATACAGAATGCAGATAATTTGCACATAAGTACAAAAAGCAGAACAACAAGCCAAATACCTTGTGCTTGGTAAGAACATCAGATTCATATATGAATTTTTCAGGACAGTTGCCAGCCCTTGATATAACCACCATTCCATATTTGTGTACTATTTCCTCCATCTGAAAATAGAGCAAGCACAGCAGAACAAATTCTATACTCAGTTGACCACTCCTACAGTAACACTAAAATGACAAAACTGCATGTATTTATGATGCAATTTCTGAGATATAGCTGCATCACTCCATTGTAATTTATTGTTGAACATGAAAACTACTTAGCAGTTGGATGCTTTTCAAGCCAATCGCTAATCACTGTCAATTTGAGTCAGCCACACAATAGGTTAACATTATTACTTATCACAGCTGGTAACTTCAATTTCTGTTTGACCAACAATTTTACACTTTTCCAGAGTTTCTCCAGTTAGACAGGAACTCCCCCAAAAATCTGCAATTTGCAATAAACTGGCAGTCAATAGTTGAAATATACAGCAATAAATGTGCATTCATTTCACTGTCTAACAACTCTATTATTTGCTGCAGAAAAAAGCACAAATGACATATAACATGAGTGTATGTAACAAATAAGCAACATAAAAAATAACAGAAAAAAATTTACCAATCATATCATATAATAAAACTTGCTAGGGTGCCCCTCATTTCTAGCACTAGTCAAATACATTATACAAGCATTATACAAATACCGGTACACAATACCAAAAAAAACTAAAAATAAAATAAAACAGTAAAACAGTACAACATATTTGAAAACTTACAAACTTACAGCATAAAGCTGAAATATTCATTACGTGAAGTTAATTATACACTGACAGGAAGACTTGCAGTGATGATGACTTTTTGTTTCCCACAGATGTAGCATATAGTAAATAAGCACACTGAGATCAATTATAGTGTTCGAAGCAACAAGTGTTACTGTGCAGGCACTGTAGAGTTGATTGGAAGTGAGTGTACACTTCCTACCAATACACTCAGCATTTTATGGCATGTTCAGTATGAGATGCAATGTCATAAGAAGTGATAACTTACATCTTCATTTGTCCACAGACCAGGTATGGCAAATGACTCCAAGACGTCTGATCCACACAGTAGCTTGATCTGTACTGCATCTCTGTCTTTGTCATCAGCTGCAATTTTACACAATGCAACATATAAAGCAAAATTTAATTTCGAATTTTTTTCCAAAGTACAATTTCAATTTTATATCCACCTGTGAATATGCAACTTCAGCTGTGTGCTGCCTCTTGACATGATCAGAAGACTGATAATTCATGTCTGATGTAGCGAGTCACAAGATAAATCAACAATCTAACCATGCAGCCAGACCGCAGCCGACACTGAACTTCCAGTCTACTAGCAAACAACATCACACATACTCACAGACTCAAACCTATAATACATGATTGAAAAAGTATAAAATTCCAAGTAACTACCCAGTATATCACCAAGGTTATCACTGACAATGACAAGTACGCAGACCACCCACCAACATTTGCTGCTTCAAGATCAACTTTACGCTTTTTTGTTGGCATTGCACTGGAAGTGCTGCAAGAACTTGCCACCGATGCAAGTTTACCCTGATGATGCCGCAGAACCTTCACTGTTTCCAACCATTCTGATTGTTCCGACTCCCACGTATCCAATCTGTTCAAACAAAATTTACATATCTGCTAATACACTTTAATTTATCTAGTTGCAAATAAGTGAAAATTATCATTAAAAACACCAAATTGGAGTCACGCATACATAGCATAGTTTTAGCAGCTGTTTAACATACTGTTGCTATTGTTGTTTTGCTGATAAAACTCATATTACAAAAGATAACATACCAAAATAAAAAGAAATAAAAGAACCGACATAAGACAAAAAATAAAGTAACTGCATGATACCGAATCCAATCTGACGACTGTACAGCTAGTCGAACCATTGCACATCTGTGACGAGCTGATGCAAGATTCTGAAACCAACACAGATAATAGCAACTTTCAGATACTTTAATTCAAGCATTATATTACTTGATAAAAATAAAGGTAAAGATAAAGGTAAAGGTCGTGAATTTGTATAGCGCATCGTCACGAATACGCCTCTAATGCGCTTTTGTCACTGACCAGAGCCGCCGGCCACAGCCACCACGTGAGCCTGCAGACACATGCTGGTGCAGTGGCCGGCTAGGCAGCCCCAGTCAGCTGTACTAAGGTCCCCACCTTCCATAACCCGTATAAACGGGTTACTACTCATTTAACTGACCCCAGAGAGATGGCAGGCTGAGTTGGCCTTGTTGGTTGACTGATAGCGAACGCTTTACCCACAAAGTGGTCAAACAGCCATCCATCAGTCTAGTGCAAAATAGGGAAAGTTCGCCGGCCAGGACCGCTACGCCGCCAACGTTGATATTACTGTTACCTGGGAAGCAGCAATAAAATTTAAAACCCAGCTTTTATTCACTAATTCTTCAATGTAAAAAAGCTGCCAAAAACCACAAAGATGCCTTTTCAAATAAAAAACAAATGACAACACAAAAAAATAAAACCTTTTACGGTAACTGATAAACTTACTTTACGGCTGTATCGATCGCTGACTGGAGATATGATACCTCCCACTATTTTGTATCGGCCAGTGCTATGTAGACTATCACGAGCAATTTCTGCAAATGTGCACGTTAACAAAAAACACAGTAGATCACAACATGACCACTGCACACTCTAAATCAGCAAAAATATGGCATTTAGTGTTGTGTTCTACACTATAACATTCACAACGGAAAGCAACTTAATACTGAAATATTCGTTTAACAAGTTCATGCAGTCCTTCTACCCACTTCTGTCAACATATATCAAAAAAGTAAACTATAAGCAGTATTTCTATTACTAGACAATGTTCAGCTATTAACCGGAACCTACCGAACATTCTAAGGTGCATGTTGGTTATCGGATTGTAAGATCCACACGCCAGTAGCACTACTCGGGCTACTCTTCCACCGTTAATTATGCCTTCAGTCATTTTGACAAGTGTTTTTAAAAAATCAGACCAAGAAATATAGACTATATTATAACGCAAATGACAAGAGCGTCGCTTTTAGACGTTCTTCAGCGATTATTCCCACAATGTTTACAATTAATATTTGCCACGCCCACTTCCTCTTCCGACTTGCGAGTAGAGATGGGTTGATTTGTAAAACTCGATATCGAAGAATCGTTATCTTATCGTATTCGTAAATACTATCGGCGTTTGCGTCTTGACCACAGATATAAATCTTGACTATCGTGCTTTATATATCGTACCTTATATTCAACATTTTGCGATAATTTTGTATAACTTTCAGTAATACTCTACAGGTTGATATAATAGCATTTTCTGGTCACATGATCACATCTAGCCTACTTGGGAGCACTATTACACTACGTTGGAGCCTGTCGTGGTCAAAAATGTTGCTTTTGCTAAAAAAAATTGATTTTGCTGCTTAATACTTTGCCTACTTTGAGGCTATTCGGTGGTATGAATCGAGTCGACGTGAGCATATTTTTTTTACTTTTCCAGATAAAGCCGTGTGCGTTTCAGCGTCTGAACTCTGGCGTCATGTCTTTGTGTAACAACTGCTCGGCCGAATACTTGGCCTACATCAGTAGTTTCTGGGTGAAAACCTTTCTTAAAGTCGTGATTTCACTGCTATTGTCTCATATATCGTAAAACACTTGCAGAACGGCACAAACGTGCTGTCGAGCTTTTCGGGGATACCAGCAGCAAGGACCTAGGCCCTACAACGACCGTAAACTCCAAAATATTGATTCTAGTAATTTTGTTGGCGATTTTCAGTTTTGGCGCACAGTTAAAGAGTGAACTGCACCAAAACGTCCGGAGATCGAATCTGCCTATCAGGGGCGTACGTCATTTAGAGGGGGAGACTGGAGGAGTCTAAGGACCCCTAAGGATTTATGATTTTAGTTTTTTTTCCTGTAAATCGTACTTTTGAAATAGTGTTATTGATGCAAGAACAAATGTATGTCTTGTGTTGTTGCCGCCATGGCGAAATAAAGTTTTCAATAAGTTACGTAAACTGAGATTCTCAAGAATTACTGCATGAGGCCCCCAACGATTTACTGAAATGATGCCACTGCTGCGTATGAAATTTTTAACATTAAACATATATTTCAACAGTCTAAGTTTTGACCACCTACGTTTAAGGAATCTTTCTTACGGGGTCGTCAAATTTGGGTACCCCTTAAACGCATTATTATTTTATTGCTACAAAGGGTAGCAGCATCGATGCAGTCGCGTTACGCGAGCACTGCTCAAATTACTTGTTTGCTCAATCAGATTGATTGTTCATATGCTGCATTGTAGCGATTTATATAAATTGTATTAAACTGTTATTACTAGGCGAAATCGCTTCTTGCAGCGCATGCGATTTCGCCTATAGATAGCTAAGCTTTTCTCCGTACTGTTGTCTGTCGTCTGTCGTTCAACGGATTTACGTGCCATTTAGCAGATGCACTTGTGGGGTCCAGTGATTGTGTGAGATAAGGTCCTTGTCTCACAGAGAAAGGGCAATTTCAATTTGAGGGGGTTGGGCTCCTTAGCGTAAACTGATAGGCCTACTAGCATAATGATCCACCGATGAGCGATTTCGCTCTTACCGAATTACTACGGCCATTGTTATTGTTACTACTGCTACTACTACTGCAGTCTGCTAATCCTTTTTGCATAAACGAATATCAGGCATTAGGCTATTATCAGAACTAAGACTCAACATTCTGAAACATGATTAAATATATACAAAATTCCAAGGAACGTGACATAGGCCTACGATCATACGATGAAATCCATGCAGGTAGACATCGCTTTTGTACATGTATATATACACTATATACTGTCACCACTATAGGCTCGATTATAGTCGACTTCTGTTTATAGAATATATCCTAGTATCCCAGCTAGGAAGGAAAAACGGAGGGACATGGGCACTGGAAAGAAGCCGACGAACTGACGGCTGCAGACAGAGCAGAACGAGGTCAACGTGTGATCCAATGCATCCATCAAGATGCGTGTCGAACTAAGGTGTTCCGGTATTATAATAGCTAGATCGAGTCTTTCATATGTGAAACTTTTGAAATGGCTCACTTGCCGTAGACTAAAGTAAAAAAATCATCACTCTCGGAACGTGCCGGACATCGCAAAGTTACGAGTCTGCAGTGTTGCAGAACAAGATATTTCCCGGACTGGTTTTGGCTAAATTCGAGCAAACATTCGACTGAATTTATCAAGTGCGTAGCCGCGAAAATGTAGTTCATGACAAATCTCAAATCAAGCATTCTTCGCGTACGGACGATATCGCTTTGAGTCTGTAGTTGATAGCGACTTTCTCGTGGACGCGGTAGCGTCAGTGACGGTCGAAGGCGACGCCGAGTTGCTCAATCTCTGCATGACGTCGTCGTTGCAGTCATTAAGAGCAATAAGCGACTGATGATGTCTGTGAGTGAGCGGCCTATTCTGCGAGTGAAGCGACGATGCTGCTGCCGTTGCGGCTGTCTGGAGGAGCGTCGAAGGAACGACGACGGACCGACGACCGACGACTGATGCAGTCGGTGCTCCTCGCTGCTGCTGCATCAGCTCTGTGTAGAACGCTGCCAGAAGGGACGGATGCAGCGCGTAGCAACTGGGAGTTGTTGTGAAACAGCCGTGCGACGCCGCCGCTGAACGATTCACGTGTTCTCGGTGAGACGCTGCAACTGCATTCAGCAGCTGACGACGAACTTCACCTGCATCATCAACAACATCCGGGACAAGCACCACATGAAATCGATCAATCAATTAGCCTAATCAATCGATCCTAGCACATTTATATAGGCCATAATAACGTTATGTTGCAAATGAATCAAAGACGAAGTTAAGATCCAGTAATAAGTGCATCTACTATTAATTTACACCTTATATTACGTTAAAAATACTTAAACCAACTAAACCAGCAAATAGCCTATGTCTTTTTTCAGTTTGAGAAAGCGCTGTTTGTTGATAGCTCTCATTGTGAAATGGACCCTGAATGTACCATCGTAAGTCTATAGCAACCCCTGGCGTACACAATCTGACGCGTAGTCTGCAGACAGCAAGTAGGCCTAAGTCCACTGCACGCGCAACGATACAAGCAACAAGATTACTTTTGTGTAATTTGAACGTAAACGGCAAGTCAAATGCTTGCCGTGACTGGAAACAGTGATGCGCACAATAGGCCTGCTCATTGTATCGACAGTCGAAACTCGAACGATATTGATACGTCCAACAGCGGCAGGGATAGCTAGCTATCAGTGAAACATCAACGCCTGGAGAGATGATAATGGCAGCGACATATACTTGAAAATCTTACCGCACAAGGTAAATAGAAGTGTAAGAAAATATCGGCCACGATATAGAGCCTAAAATGTTTGAAAAAATATTTTTTCGCTTAACTGTTATTTATAATATCAAAGTTAGCTGTTATTACTAGAAGCAATGACTGCATCTATGGATGTCGGGCGTATGGAGCTTGGCGCCTGGTTACGGCGTCCATCTGTTGTATACAATGCTGTCGCTGTGGCGGGTCTTCGTCCGAGTCCAAACAGCAAACGATCAGCTGCTGAGTGCAGGGAGCTGTCTGCGAGGGCAGTCGACATCACCCTGGCGTCACAGTGATCCAGTGACATCAGCGACGGCGTCCTTCGTGCAGCGGCAGCGTGTGTTACTGTTGCGAGGGGCGGTGAACTCAGAGCGGCCACGTTCAACCACGCCGGCAGCAAACTACCGCCGACCGAATCACTCGACACCTCACTGTGCAATAAACATTACACACATACAAAACTTTTTCACCAATACATTTTAGTGTGCATAAAATATATTCTGTTGCAAACATGAAACGCTATTAAAACTTTCATTATGGCGTATATAACGTATACAGTGCATATAGGCCTACGTGAACGCTGTGGCATGCGAGTAAGCTGGTAATTCGCCACACAACCAAGTTGCGTATATGCTGATTAGAAAAGGTGAAAATGACTTTCAGCACAAGCATAATTGTTCGTCATATGAAACAAAAAAAATGCAAAGTGCAGCGTATGAATTGCGAAAAATTAGCTGGGGAGGTTAAACTTTTCGACGGTCGAATATAAATCATATGTATATAGTATATAGTTGACCCTCCCAGAACATAATTTGAGAGTGTGTTAGGTGGTTGAGAAAACGGAGGTTCAACCTCCCAACCCTCCGGCAATTCAAACACTGGCAAAGTGGTGCATTGTGAAGTCGATGAACCAACGATGCAGGCAACAAGCGGGCAGTCACTAAAGACGGCGCTGATTTCACTTCCTGTCTGCCTGGAAACCGGCCTATCTTGGTCAATCTAATTCCAATCATCGAAACAGACCTTTCGACGACCGGACGCTCGTAATCAGCCGGACGCGAAGCGCCTTTGAACGGCGCGGCGGCCGGAGACTTGAAGCGTCTTTTCGCGGCAGATGTCGTGGCGCATCGTTGTCGTTGTATCGATTGCGGTCTCGTGGTTGGTTGGTCACCGCGCGTAGTGCGTAGACACCGTTCAGGTCAGAGTCAGTGCAGAGTCCCACAGTCCCACGACGGCGACTCTATCTCTGTGTATCCATCTGCTGGCGGCGCGGCGCAAGACTCAATTAGTTTCACTTCTCGCCGATGTCACATTAAAATGTCTCCCTCGTGAAAAATCCGCCCGGGGAAAGATAATCAGGGAATTGATATGTCTCTCTCTTAATTTATCGCCGGCCCCATAAAAGTCCCCCATTATAGGATCGCCTCCCCTTCAGAAAAGTTTCCCCCCGGTCGATAATTTACTGGTAAACATCCGTCCCGCCCAGGCGGCCACCGGGCGGGGAGGATTTTTGACCGTAAATTGTCGGCCGCGAAAAGACTTCTGGGGGTTATCCTATAATGGGGCACCAGCGCTGATCGACGGGCGACCAGCCGGATAATCCGTAACGACCTGGGAGGGACGAGCCCGCCGATCGACCACCCAGCGCGCAGACCGGACCGCACGCACGCCGACTTGGCTATGAAGCAATCTCTCTCAAGCCTTTCAGCCGCGAGACGCCGTTATAAAGATGAATCGACGACGCCGTGATCGCGAGGGCGCGGTGAAAACTTAATCGTCGTCGCGTCACCATGATGCGTACTGTCTGTGTATCTATGCGCTGTCGGTGTTGTGGCCATACGCCGCTTACCCCATGCACCCTGGATCGCCGACGAACGCTCGTAGATGGACACTTAACGCGATTGTGCGACCACCCACGAGCAATCAACGCACTGTTAACGCTATTGCTTCTCGACACCCACTCGCACCGTCGCTCGCTTATTACTCAGTTCATCATCGACTTTTTTCATTGCAGAAGCTCTTTAGCCGAACTTATACATTGCTGGAAGCACACTGTTAAAGCGTGAACAATAAGACAGAAATAAACTAAATAAACTGAAATCTCATTTCAGTTTTTATCATGTTGGCTTTCAAAGAACATGAAAATCATTAACCTGGGATAACCTTGAAGGGTTATAATGCACTCAGTCGTAAGGGGTCGGCGACAGTACTATCAGTTAAGACGCTAACGATTTCTTATAGGCTGTCAGTAGTAACCATCTCCATCTGCAGCAATTTGGCCGCAATTTTCAATGGATAGTTTCAAGCTATAAGTGGTCGTATCTCAGAAACGGTGACAGATAGAGCGTAGGTTACTATTAATCACTAATAGGAAGTGGCATACGCCCTTTTTACATGAGTTGGAAATCATTGACCTTGGATGACCTTAAAGGTTACTGACAACCAGTACAGTTGGCTATCCTAGCGACAGCTGAGTTTTTTGTGTCCAAAGCAAACGAACTGGCAATTCAGTTTATTTCAGTTCATTTCATTTCGTTTGCTTTGTACACGTTTTTAGCGAACATACTGAAACATTTATTCGCCGTGCAGTCAATTTTTGTAGAAACTGCTCTTCGTGGCGTATTTAGGAGGTGGGCAACATGCCGTGCCCCTGGGCGCCGGAAAACAAACATTTTCACAATATTGCTTCTTGAAACATCAAAATTCACGTATCAGTTAACAAAAACGTTTTACCGCTGCCCTCTTTTTAAAAGTAAAAATAGCGTACGTCATGTCTACTACGCGTAGGTTTATATACGCCTCGAAATAAAATCGTGTCCCGACTTCTTTCATGGTCGAGCTATATACGCGTTAAGTTATCATGCTGTTTCATCATGGCGTATTCAAAGCTAGCTGGATTTGCTGCACGGATAAGTGCAATTTTGTGTAGTTAATCTGGACTGCACAGCCAAATTAAGATGCAGATAAAACGGAATATCGCGTTAGTTTCAACTGCTAACTTGACGACTGCGTGTGAGATCGAAGGGTCGTCTGATAATGAGCAAGGTCAAGATCAGCAGCCATCACTTTGTTGCCGAACTGATGGACTGACTGATGGGCATAGGGCTGTTAAGAAGTGAACTGAACAAAGAAGAGTTAATGTTGATCGCTCTGTCGAGCGTGAAATTCGCCCGGTCTGTGATCCACGAACGGTCAATTCGTCCAGTGAAACCGTGCCGGTGTCGCAGCAAAATGTCTCCCCATGGAAAATCTGCTCGGGGAGAGATAATCACGGATTTGATATGTCTCCTCTTATTGAAATATTGCCGGTGGCCTCATCTAAAAAGTCTCCCCACTACATGATCGCCCCCAGAAAAGTCTTCCCCGGCCGACAATTTACCGGCAAAAATTCGTCCGGCCCGGGCGGCCGCGGGGCGGGCGGATTTTTGCCGGGGGAGACTTTTTGCGGGCGATCCTGTAATGGGGCACCGGCAAGGCACCTGCCGGAGTTTGTTACGCATCAGCGCGCGTGAAATATGGCGTAACGTAACGGTCTTCACGCGCGCACGCTCTGGTTGTTTCACGCTAGCAACAAGTCTCATATACCGTTCATTCTCGCAAGCTTTGATCACTCAGGATATTCATTCGCCACAGACGTCAACTGATTAATAAACGATTAGATGATTGCAGACGTCGATGACGATCGTAAGTATTAGAAAAAGTCCACAAAATAGCATCGTCAAGATCATCATCATCATTATTTTATCGTGCAATACGATACGTCAGTAATATACGAAAACAATATGCCATACAATGCAACGGGATTTATGCACGTTCTACACTTATAACTGCCAATTGAAAACGAAATATAAAACATGTAAAAAACAGACAAATTTAGGCAATTACTTAACGGTTATTTTAGTAATTATGCTAAATTGTTTTGCTATATGATTAGTTCAATAAGTGCTAACCCGTCTTGATCGCTGAGTCGCGACGAATCTCGGAAGCCTTTCGCAAATGGATTTGTATCAATTTTCAGCTTCGTAATCTAAACGTGCAAAAGTCATAATTGTATACTATTACTTCATCCAGTTAATGATAATGATAATGAAAATGTCTAACAGTGTCAACTTACAGCGGAGCTGAACAGTCTATAACAATAAAATACGTTTAAATAAAATACAATAAAATGACTAAGCCTACATAAGATCATGCTCCAGTCATAAAATTTGCAGAAAAAGTGAGTTTTCAGTCTCCGCTTAAATGTGTCAATGTTAGTAATGGTACGCAGGTGCAGTGGCAGATCGTTCCACGCCTTGGGGGCCGCCACGCTGAAAGCGCGCTCTCCAAACTTCAGACGTGTCCTTGGGACTTGCAGATCCGATTTCGTGGCTGATCTCAAGACGGTGTGACGATCTGGCAGTGCCGAAACTGATTGAAAAAGGTTTGATATGTATAATGGAGCTTTACCAGTTCTATTTATGGCTAGGTGAACTAACAAACATAGTTACTAACGTAAATCACTTCTGCACACGTTTTAACATCAGGAAATTATATTTTTTTTATTATTAGAAAGAAAAATAAAAATGTAAACTATTTTTTTGTAATAAAGCAGTAGGTTTAAAAAAGCCACAAAGCTATGAGCTATTCGTAACGTTGTCACATTGGATTGACAGATTCTCAATAGAAACGTATTTAATAATTTTTGCAAACGACTGTTTTAAATTTTAACCCAATTTTTGCACGAAATTGTTAATCAATTAATTTACCGCGTGCGCTAGTGTTTGCATGCAAGATGCATGTGAATGCAACGTAACGTGCGCGTTTATCATTGCTACCTACACGTTTGCTGAATATGTAGCTTATCGTGTTAGCAAAGCGGCAGAATATTAGTTCCTAATGCTAACGGAGCGCTAACCAGTTGGTTCTGGTAGGCAGTGACTCCGATGAAGACGGTTTCGGGAAAGACAAAAGTGCGACATTGCTTGGCGTCAAGAGTACGCAGTTCACGCTGTTCACTGAATGCAGCGGTTGCTGCAGCAGACACAGTTGCATCACCACAGTGCTCTTTCTTCTTCACGAGGTGCACTCGGGGCTGATACTTGTGCATCGAGTTCAGTATTATCTGCACAAATACGGAACTAAAGTTTAAAAATGCAATTACCAAATTATTTTGTTATTTGGTTAATAGACTGTTGCTAAAATATCGGAATTGACTGTTTTTTTGCAAAGAAAATAGGTTTACATTTATTAACATTTATGTACATTTATTTAATAATTACTTATGTAAAAACGCGCTGCAACAATGATTGGTAACAAATCAACTTGATAAATAGGAAAACAGTTTTTTTGATTATTTTAGCTTTACATGACAAAAGATCTGCGGGGAGAGTTAAAATTTTTGCAGTAAATAAAGTAAAAAAAATATTTTAAAAAACGATCGGACTTGTAGTCGAAAAGAGAAAACCTGCAAAAACAGCAGAGAGAGAACGACCGGTGAAAAAAGCGACGACAGAAAACAAGATAATTTTATTTAAAAAATTCGAGTTTTAAGAAAGCAGCGAGAAAATAAACCAGTAGGGGTATATGGCACGTATACGAACATGGCCGTTCTTATCGAGTGCGTTGTTTGTGAGTTTCAGTTTCTCGAATGAGATGGTTTGTCTCAGTAGCTGTTCGCCGGTAAAGGGCGAGTCCGGGTGTAGGTAGAGGCGACCGGGCAGCGGTGGGTCCGCTTTCCCGGCTACTAGCCACGACGACCGGTGGTAGGCGTAGCGGTAGCGCTTGCAGTCGACTGGCACCACGTCCAGCAAGACGGCGTAACTAGCGTCAGACTCGACGCCGGCAAAACTCACTCTCAGCGTCGGAAACATTCGCCTGCAAACACACCGAGAGAACTAGACAACTATGTCGGTCGGTCCTGTGCCGACATGATGTGCGGCTGTCCGTCTAAATTGTAACTTTTTGGCACACCGATTACCTCTGCCATGAGCAACGGTTAGGACATCAATTTCGGCTTTTTGCATCTTTTAGTTTTCGGATTAAGAGCACGCGAAGGACGGACAGACAGACAGACCGATGGAGAGACGATCAAACATTGCGCCACATTTGAAAAAAACGCGCTACGTGATAAGACAAACAGAAAAATGCAAAAATTTTAGCTCTTCCTGCAGATCCAGATTTGCTATCACGTCATCACTGACCTCGTCACAGTCGCGCGAAACGTATAAGCTGACAGATTATTTAGGCCTACAGTCAACGAACTATAATATATACTTACTTACATACACCTATTTACTTAACTATCAAGTTTAGTAAAGTTCAGACAGTGAATTACGTTGCTATATAACACAGTGACATATTTTTCAAAGACTCTGCAATATTTAGACCACTTATTAATACAAAACATCCTGCAGTTCTAGCGTATACAGCGAGCAATGTCATTCCACAATAAACTACATGTAATCTCACCGAGCGCAAACTTATTCCGTATTTACACATTACAGTATTGGTACTTCATCTGTGGTTGTTACAACAGACAACACAGAAAGAGATATACCGGCCAGACTTCGTGATGATCATCTCAGTACCAAGCTGATGAAACTGGTCCCACAGCTCTTTGGTCTCCAGACAGCACGTGACCGCCGCCATCTTGCCATCAGTGACGTCATCAGTCGCGACACACGCCACCTGGTGAACTGTGTTGTCGTCATCGGAGCATGACGTCACACTGCTGACTTCGTCTATACGAGACAATACATTCTTACAGTCATAAAAGTACTAGATGCTAAGGTCACGAGGTCAAGCAATGCTAGCGAAAATACGTAGCTTTCTATCACTCAGTTACCGACGGCTTCACAGTTTCAGTAGCTATATCTCAGTCTGTAGTACTTATAACCATAGATGTAAAAACATTTTTTTATGTTTTTATAAAAGTTTAAAAACCATATTTTTATGTTTTTTAAATCATTTTTAAAAGGGTTTTTTAAATTTTTAAAAATGTTTTTTTCATTTTTAAAAAGTTTTTGTGCGTTTTAATGTCGTGTTTTTTGTTCTTGTTAAAACATAAACGTACAAAATTACAAATATGATTTATTTCTCATGGGCAAATTGCGTTCAGCTGTTTTTGATCTGTACATTC
>Ga0056128_1002101_pt1 | contig 23262 bp, 11 predicted proteins | sample WorMetLIZISLAND2_FD_71113 | JGI IMG/M metagenome (GOLD analysis project Ga0056128, IMG submission 71113) | Marine gutless worms symbiont microbial communities from Max Planck institute for Marine Microbiology, Germany - Olavius geniculatus... ... | reverse complement strand
TCCACGGTATAGCCTCAAACAGCACCTCAGGCTGTCTGAGGGGTCAACCTTCTTATGCTACTTCATAGAAGTAGCTACTGGGTACTGTTGGTCCACGGTGCCTTATTCTGTATTATTCGGTACAACCCTTCAGAGTTGCCTCACAAAGGGCTTCCTCCATCTGCCAGCCGGAGGATGCGCCCCTATACGCCATAGTACCACCAGCACGGGGGTCCCAGGTGGGGAGTGTGCTAGTAAGACTTGGTCATTCTCTAGCACGTGTAAAAATTTGGGGGCACAGCACCCCCTAGGGGCCGAAATATGGTCTTCCGAAAAATGCGCTTTAAGGGGGTACGATTTCACATCTAAATCTCCAAGGTCACTGGACCAAACTTCACCGTACTTGTTTTGCCTAACACAGGACGAATCGCCATAGACGGAATGACTATCCGATTTTGAATATCTTCATCCGTTTCGGAGATATTCGCCGCCAAACTTTGAAGTCGTCCGAAATCGGGCCAAATTTTGCATGTTTTTGGCCCCTGAAATTTTTTTGGGGTGCACCCCCCCAAAATTTTGGACCGGCGTTATAAAATTCGGCCTAGTACTGAGCATCGTGCAAAATTTCAAGCCGGTCGGCCCACGCGTCTCGGAGATCTCGTGCTCAGAAAAAAAATAAAAAACATCTGGGCTAAAACATAAGTCCGCTTCCGCAAGCTATCGCTTTCGGGCGGACTAATAACAAAAATTTTGGTAAATGAAAAAACACATCAAACCAACATTGTGATGAATGATCAGTATGACACTAGACTGTGTTAGACCCACACAGTTTAAGTGTCATACAGACCATTCACTGCACAGCACTGTTGTCTGAAGTGTTTTTTTTCAATTTTACCAAGATGTTTGTTTGTTATTATTGTTATGTATGCATATTTCATTGATATTTCACAAGGTACTGTAGAGACGCATTTACGGTGTGGTGGGATATGTAATAATCACGTTATAGCAAATTGTCTGCAGAGTGTGCCAGTGAAAGAATTGTGAACTGAACATCGATCAATAATTGGCAAAGATATGGACAAAAGTAAAATGCCATGTTTTTTATGGCTCACCCTGTATAACAGACTAAAATGTGTAAAGCCTCCTCTGAGTCATAATGCTCTTAGGGTAGCATTCCCAGACACCAGATCACACGGCGAGACCACAGACACATGGCTAGTTCATCTCGCAGATACGCCAGCTTTTGCAATCACTGGTACTCATTGCACGCACCCACAGACGGCAGCTGGTTACATACCAAGATAGTTTAGCCATCTGCCAACAATCACCTGTTTGCCTAAAAGCCAGACCCAGCATTGATTAACTGTGTTGATTGAGACCTGTGTGTTATCCACACCACACTCAGCTGCCATCGTAGAGTAGACTACAGTCACTACATTCAGAGTAGCAACGAGAAATGTGAGCTAATACTCTTGAGACGCGAGAGAGCCTATATCAGTTCCTGTTCACAGGTAATCTTGGTCTATCTCCATCCATTTTGTTGCAATTCACTCTTCTGCAGCCGAAGACTCAAAAAAAATCATTAAAGACACCAATTTTTGGTTCAGTAGCGGATAAATAACCACTTTTTAGAGGGGCACCCTTCTTTGACACTTGTGTGCGCTGGCCTCCTTGAACCCAGAGGGGCCAAACTTGGATTGCTAAAATCTACATTTAATGCAGAAAATTTTATACCGGTACTCAGGTCGTCGTGGTCTATCTCCAGCCATTTTAGTGCAGTTCACTCTTGAAAGGTGTGTTGTAGCCCAAACTTGCCAAAAATTCATTAAAACCCCTTATTTTGGGGGTTCAAGGTCATTCAAGGTCATCGATGTTGACATTCCTAAGAAGCTCGTCGTCTGTGCTTGTTATGATAAGCAGCATGTATGTGCCTATCTGCAACCATTTTCATGCTAGACAAGCCAATACTGGTAAAATAACGTCTTTTTAGGGAAGGTGCCCCTCTTTGATGCCCTCGTTCGGGGAGACCCTGTCACCCAGCAGCATGAAATTTTGTCACAAAATACTAGAGACTAAGCTGTCATATGGTGAAAACCCGAAGTATCTCACCTGGTCTTGGAACGGTACCGGGAAGTGACTGACAGACAGACAGACACCATGACAGAATTACCATAGCTATAGCTAGTAGCTATGCTAGCTGTCGTGTGTATAGCCCAGCCTGGTGGGTCTTTTGGGTTACAGGTTTTTTTGGGGGGTTTGGGATTTCTATGGCTTTTTATTTAGTTTATTCATATGAGTTTATGTTTGCTTCTGACAGCTAAACTACACCAATTATTGCAAATTTGTAGATTTAAATGTTTTAAAAACTTAGCCATGATAAAATGCCTGGGTGTCTCAACTTTGCCTACATTAATACAAAATGCGCATGAAGTCTGCAAACTCATATTTGACTGTAGTGGGTGGTCCGTGGGTCTTGGTTGTACTTAGTGAGGTTTGCGTGATAAAGGTTCTGCGAATCCCTACGTTAACCACATTGCAGATGTTAAGGGTTAAATTTAATCTGTTACTAGTAAAAAACAAAGATAGATTTGTGTATCAGCAGCTGGGATTTTACTTGCTTACTTAGTTACATCATGCTAATTTGTTATTGCAGAAGTAAGAATGAGCTCTTCATACATCGCCTGCTGAAAGCAAAGAAATCACATGCTGGCAAGACGGCCAGGAAAAATATTGCAAATGCAGCGGTTGGTATTTTCAAATTATTACTTTTTTTCTGTGGCATGCCATTGTTGCATGTAATATTTTTCTGCAGTAGATAGATCTTACTAAAACAGTTTGTAGTTGGCATGTGAGGAAGATGTGATGTCATTTTTTGGCTGGTAGTAACTACGATTTTTTAACCAGCTGAAATTTGAGAATTAAGTAGTTAATAGATAAAATGGTACATGGCAAACTGCAGTTTGTACTGACGTATTTTCTCAAGTGACTATAAGTTATACATTTACTATGTGCATAAAATTGTGGGCAGAAATTTTTAGTGGCTTTCTTGCATAAAGGATCCTGGATTAGTGTAGAATAATACAAATGGCATGATAAGTCTCATGCAGTGGTGTGCTTTTATAGCTGTACATGTATCTACAAGTGGTAACAAGTAAATGTCATTGCTTTAACTGCAAATAACAATACATGATATACTCACGTATATTGTATTTTGTGATTGTTTAAAAACTATTGAATAACACCTGTCCTTCATTATCAGTCACAGTCTGCCCTTTTTATGCCATAGGCTGGGCAACATAATGGGTATCTGGCCTGTAAAAAATACTGTCACAGCAAGCCCCAAAAGGGAATTCGAGGACTAGACCGGTTTAGAGTACGGGTAACTGCAGGAGAAATTGTCAGAATGTGTTACACAAATATTCATGAATAAAGTCCAAAAGTTTGGCTCAATTTCATTCTGCTGTTGTTGCATTCTGCGGAAGTTTTTTTTCCAAGGCAGTATTGTTTTTATTGATGCACTCTGTACATTTGGGTGTTGCAGCCACAAGCGTTCAGCAGCAAAGATGCCAAAGGGGTTCCAAATGTGCCGGCTGATCTCTTTGATGACCAGCCAGTGCCATACAGTGTCAACGATGAGTCTGAAATGGATGACTATTTTGATGATGTTTAGTCCATTACCTCCAGTCTCATTATATGTACAGGATGGCATGTGAAAAAGTGGAACACATCTGTACAGTGTACATACATCACTTTTTGAAGTCTGCAATCACAGTTTGCAGACTTGATGCTATTCTTATCTTTTTTTGTGCTATTCTTATTTTTTTTGTGAACACGTGAACAGTCTAGCGCTGGGTGCTGGTGAAGTGAGAAAAGCTTGTGTAAATATTGAAATAACTTCTGGTGTTTTTTGGTGGACATGCTTGCCTAATTTTTTTTTCGTACTGCTAGGCCTGCTAGGTGATAAACATGTGCATGTGATTGGGATTTGAGACTGAGCAAAAGATTGACATGCAGTTTTTTACTGATTGGTATTTGGCTTTTATCATCAAAGACTTGGGATATTGTACACTTAAGACTACCTCATGACTGATTGGTGGTTTTTTTCGTTTTATTGCTTGTGATAACTTTCATTGCTACAAGCATCTTTAGACAAAGATGGAGTGATCTAGGTTTTGGAGTTTGGGCTTTTGCGAGTCAAATATCAGTGCCTCTTTAGCTCCGCATATGGCACTTTATAAATTTGATTAGTATAGTATATAGTAAATATCAAAGTCCCAGCAGGCAAAGTTCTATCTGGTTTGTTTTACTATTCTTGTGCTGGCTTTATGTGCAGCATGAATGTTTTTATCACTACACATTCAATAGAAGCTTCTGTGTATGTGATATGCTTTTTCATGTGCCTTAAAATTTGACTGATATTTTCTATACTCATAATATGTGTATATATTGATAAGAACGAGCACTGTGATGGTGACCGGATTTCATTACTGGCAACTGCACTGTGTCTCAAAAAAAGTATCCTCGACATTTTCGACTGTAACTTGAAAACCAATCACCAGATTATGATAATATTTGACAGGAGTATTTGTGAAGAAACTTGCCAACAAATGACTATTCAGTTTCCAGCCTCACCCAATGTATGCTTCTGCACTACCTAGGGAAAGCAGATCAAGCGAAATATGTGTTGAAATAAACAGAAAACGTGAAAAAACATGCCTGACATTATTGATCGTAACTTGAAGAAAGATTAGCAGATTTTAATAATTTTTGGCAGAAATATTTCTGACACAACTGGCTATTAATAAGTGTTTTAGTTTCCACCTCACCCAACATCTGCTTTTGCACTAACTGGGGAAAGCAGACCAAGCATAATACGTGTTAAAATGGGCCCCAACAGCAGGTCTGTTACAAGGTTTGACTGTTTTGCAGCAGTGTGTCTACCAGATGAAGTTTAGGAATGTTTGTGCAGTCAAGAAGCGACTGGTACAGCCTGGATTGGTCTGGAGCAGAACTTTATCGATACTGAATGGAGAAAGCGTCTCCTTGCCTGTGTTCGCATAGTGGGCCAACATTTCAAGCAGTTTTACTGCAAGCAGTTGAAAAATGGACAACTAGACGAAATGTCGGCCATAGTGTCAGAAATGTGAACAAAATGTGTTTTTACACGTTATTTTAATTAAGCAATCATATCACATTGGATAAAAAGTGATATTTTACTAGTTGTGTTTTCCCCAGGTAGTGCAGAAACAAACGTTGGGTGAGGTGGGAACCTGAATGGTCTTTGATGGCAAGTTGTGTCAGTTATATTCGTACCAAAAACTATCAAAATCTGATAATTGGTTTTCCAGTTAGTTGAAAATGTCAGGGATACTTTTTGAGACACAGTGTACACATACCTGAAAAATATTAACTAATTATTATTGTTGTAATTATTTTGGTGTGAATATGTCTTGTTGGAGTGTGTTCACTTTTAGACTTTGCGTTAATTTTTCGAGTGTTTTATACTTTTGTGATTCCAGCTATGCTATTAACTCCGTAACAGTGCTATATTTGTAGTGTAATGTGGATATTAACCAACAACCTTGATGTATGTTTAAGTAATGTCTCAAACTATTGTTAGTGGCGAATTTGCCACTGGTAATTAAATTTAATTTCAGGTTTTATTTTTTCTTGTATGTGATCATAAAATCAGACTGCGTAAAAGTGCTTCACTCCTTTTGATATCCATTTCACAGACGTCGATACTGGTGCACTTTCGTCAGTGAATGCTATCCCATGATCATGCATTCTGGCCATTTTTGACTAATCCTTCATCCAGGATTTGTTGCATCTAATTACTAAGATTTCAGTATGACAAAAAAAATTGTTAAGTATATTTTTGACTGTTATAGGGTTATTTTGTCTACGGTGCATCTTATGCATGAAATAAGTCTAGTAGGGCTACTATAAGACTACTAAATAATGACCAGTCCTTAAGCCTAATCCTGAAAATGGAAACCCAGTCGGCACAGGGCCAAGGCCAGTCACGTTAGAGAACAACTTATTGTGTATGAACTAGACACATCAAGACGAAGACTTGTCAGAGCTTCTTAAGTTCCAACTTCAAAGTCCTAGCAGTCATTGCAGTTCAGACACAAGAGCTCTTCAAGTAAATCACAAGGCTAATTTCTATGAGGCCGAGGCCAAATGCCATGAGACCGAGGCCAGATACTATGAGGCCAAGGCCGAATAATTTGGCTTCGAGGCCTTAACATCCCTGCCAAGAGTTGAACAAAGCCACTAATAGCAACAATTGACATTGTTCGTACACTGTATGCAATGCAGTAGTGTACGATGTAGGGTGTGTGCTTTGGACGAACCAGTGGATTAATGCCACACAACAGTAGCGGAGTTTAAGAATCTTTAAATCATAAAGTCCGCAATTGTAATTTGACTGTGAAATAACTATAACTCGCACTTAGTGAAGTTACAGCAACATCTGCACACACAAAACATAGAACCACATAAACAAGTGAAAATATTGGCCCAGTGCCAACATTATATGCAGTCATCCATTATCCATATGTACTCCCCGCTGCACAGCACTGATTTTGACCATATGAGCTGAAACTAGGTACATCAATAAGGCCCACAGTTTTCCGTGGGCTGCGTAATTTCGAGCCGAGCTGCGGAATTTGCCATTTTCCGCGGAATTTTGATATTGCTGCAGAATTTTGTGGAATTTTACAGAAGTTAAGAAATGACCGATGATTAGTACGATCGTCACGGAGAACTGCCGTCGTGGAGAACTGCCTAAAACTGCGTGACTACTAATAATTACCACCGTAATACGGCACAATCGTAAATTAACACAATGCGACTAATTGACAAATTGCACTTTTGAAAGGAAAAAAATCGATTGTATGTTGCTAGCATAACTGAGCACCATGCCAGCATTCAAAAACTGGATAAAGCCTAGTTTGTGCACAAACGGAAGGCAGCAGTATTTGGACAATTTTGTCGCGGAATTTTGAGAACTGGCCCACGGAATTTGGCAGAATTTACCACGGAAAACTGTGGACCCTATACATCAGCTACTCTAATCCTGGGGAACGTTCAAACCAATTTTTGCATTTGCACACCTTTTTTGAGTTAGAAACTTGAATGTGATGGATGGATGGGCAATGCACCTATTTGGATGGCTGCATAATAATGTCTGACTGGCAAACACAGCATACAATTAAACATTTTAGAAGCTGATTCAGTACTCAGTAACTAGTAGTTGAAACACTCTGGGACCTTTCTTCAGCAGATATCCCTGATCATTAAGTGATGCCAGAAATGCTTCGAAGTCTCGAACTAGAATGCCAGCATCCTGTAAACACACCGGCACAGCATTCTCAGTGAAACAGCATGAAAGTAGCATTCTGCATAGACTAAACAATTGCTGTCAAATCATAGCAATGCAGAGTAAGTCAGATTTGCTTAAAGGCCATCATAGTTACTCTCAAAGACCAATGAGTATGAGAAATGCAAAAATGTGAGTAACAGATAAATGACGACTTGATCAGGATTTCATTTCAGTTATGTCAATATAAATACGTTACAATCAGACCTGCAGTAGGAAGATAGCTGCATTTCATCCTAAGTTTATGAGTAGCGGAGAGTACAACACATACCCAGTTTGTTCAAAGTACCCACAGGGTTCCTACAGGTCAGGGAAAACTGGAAAATGTCAGGGAATTTGTGTTGTCAGTGAAATGTTAGGGAAAATATTTTTGAAAAGTCAGGGAAAATGATCTTGGATCATGCAGTCTGCAGATAACTGTGATTTTTTGCATCTCCAAATATTAAAAAGCAGGCAAATTTGCAGCTTCCATTGAACATCCAAAAGCTAGAAGTGTTTCAGCTTCAGGGGGGGGGGCTTTGCTCCCCTGACCCCCCGACCAGGGCCTCTGTCATTTGGATAATTGCTCTATTAATACCATTTCATTACTTAATACCATTTATGACATTTGTGCGATAGGGTTATTGTTTCGATAACATCAGGGAAATTGTCATTTCATGACTAGAAAAGTCGGGGAATTTTGCTGCAGAAAGCCTGTAGGAACCCTGGCCTAAAAGGTTGGTTCCATGCCTTAAGTTATGCAATGAGTGATACCTTAGTGATTTGTCTCAACTCCTGAGCAGTGAACAGCGAGTTGCAGTTCTTCCTGGACAGTCTCTGCAGCACGCTGATGAACTTGTTTACCTGAGCACATTTTATCAGTAAAATATAAGAAATCACCGAGTATGAGTTATGTCAATATAAATACTTTACAACTAGACAGTCAGACAAGAAATCATTCCTAACATGACAAAGACAGGAAGACCTAAATTAATTATACAACACTTATCATTTCTGCAGTTCAGAGATGATTTCAGAACCAGCAAAGATCTGTTCGGCAATTTATTTGGCAATTTACAATTGCAATGCTTCTTTGACTATAGATCACACAAGCCTCGCGAGTCGAGTGAAAAACCAATGAAGAATCCTGCAAACAGAGAGGACGTCTTTTATGAAGACTGCTTAACTAAGATGCTTGTGCTTAAGTTCCAGCAGACCTTAAGACCGGGTTGTGCTTAACCGGTGCCCAAAATGTACTGCAATTTACAGACCGCAACAGAGAATGTAATCTTCCGTCAGTGCTTTGATGCTGTTGGTTGCGAGACATGAAGGGCATTCGGCTCTAAAAAGTTCTGCCTTAGTAATTCCCAAAAGCTCACTTCTGAGGGAGTTGTCTAACCGGAATCAATTTTGGGGAAAACAAATCCCCTAACTCAGTGAGTACAGCAGAGACTGTATGGTAACCTGTGATCTGCTGCTCATGCCAGAACCGTGCTGTGAACGTCGGAAGTCGAGTAGTCCAAAGTCATCGCAGTAAGTGTCAATCATGCTAGTGGACATTAAACAACAGTGCAAAATCATGTCAGACGACGCTTCTGTATTTTTCATAGCCTTATAACATAAATGGCTATGTTCAAATAAACTAAAAGTACACATAATGTATTCAGCTTTGTAAACTACTCATACAACAACATGCATGCGTACAGTAAAATGCAACACTACCAAAAGCATGCAGCATATTTTGGCTAACAAAGTTATGACAGACCCCAGACTTTTCACCCACCCTTTCTACATTTTCTACATGTCGAAAAGGTTGCACAGTAAAAAATACTAAATTCACAGCTTTTTTCTTTTTAGTAACAGCTGCAATTACTTGCAGTGCCTTTTTTGGATCACTTCCTATATATTACTGTTTCCACCTACATATCGTCACTCTGTCACACCATGAAAATATCACTGTTATTGTTACATTTAAATACTACAGTTATATTTAAATCTATCAATAAGCAGTCTGTAATTCAATGCTTGCCTGTACTTCATGATCTCGACAACGTCACGTGCATCCTGTTCTGTTGCTTCCTCGCGAAGTTCAATCCGAGCTCGCGCCTTCACGCATCACCCAAACTTGTAATGTACAAATAACAGTTAGGGCACGTTGCACCAACGTCATTCAACTTTGAACTCGGGTCAAATTTGAATTTGAACCTACAGGGTGCGGCAAAAAAAGTGGACCCCTAAAGTTTTTTGCCATTTTCTCAGCAACCGTTTGGGACTTTAATATTAACTTTCACAGCTTTATTTAAAGAAACCTTCTACATCTAATTGCCAAGTAAAATGTGATTCTGTTGAAAAATGACGAAGTTATAGATTTTTTAACATGACCGCCTGACGATTTTTCAGCATTAAAAATGTTCAAGCTGAAAATGCTATTTAATTTTCAAAAACTAGTTACATTTACTGCCGATGACGTCACAGTAACGTTTTGATAAACAGTAATTTATATTGTTTATAAATTATCAGTAAATTATCGTTCCTTTAAAGCAATCGCCGGCTGCCCACAGGATTCATCTTCCAGCAGGATGCTGCGCGTCAGCACACACAGCACGCAACGCCGTGCAGCGCACAGAACTGGCTGTGGGCCAGCTGTCTAGATATCATCACAAAAGACCAATGGCCTCCAAATTTGCTAAATATAAACCCAATGGACTATCATGTATGGGGTGCAACGTTGGAGGCTTACCGCAAGCTTAAATCAAAGCCGAAAAAAGCGACGAACTCAAGGAAGTGCTTCAGGTTATCTGGGGCAACCTGCCACAGGGACCGATCGATTTCTCAAATAAGGCGACTGGAGGCTGGTGTTGTAGCTTGGAGCTGGCGGTGAACACTTCGAACATTCGCAGTGACAATGGAATTCTGGCAGCTGATCATTATTTAACTGTGTTGTTTCAACGATGTTATTAAACTGGTGTCGTAGCCGGAACATTTTTGAATGCTGAAAAATCGGTAGGCGATCATGATAAAAAGTCTATAACTTCGTCATTTTCAACAGAATCATATTTTACTTGGCAGTTAGATGTAGAAGGCTTTAGTAAATAAAACCGTAAAATTTAAAATTAAAATTCCAAACGGTTGCTGAGAAAACAGCGAAAAAATTTAGGGGTCCACTTTTTTTGCCACACCCTGTAGTTCAGCCGTAATTTGCATTGCACCAAAGCGGTTCAAGCGTTGATCTCTGTTAAATTCTGAACCACAGTCTGAGCACCAATGAAATTTTGATCTCGGTTCAAGTGCTGAATGCTGGGATACTATTGCTGTAACAAATTGTCCACTTCAAATCAAATCCTGTCCAAGAAATTTCTTCGTATCGAATTATAAGACCTCTAATGCAATTATACTGACGATCTGTATATGTTGGATTTCCACTATATTCGTTTTATGTTCTCTTTGTACTCGATAAATTAACAAATAGATGAATAAATCGCATTTTTCAGTGGCACTGTTTCGTTGCTACAGTAAACATACGATCAAACCCTAGCCACAGCAACAAAAACTTATTCGTGGCGAGTCTGGCGACTTATGACTTGAACCAAGATAATGAATGATGTTGGTGCAACGTGCCCTTACAGATATGTATAATAAGAGCAGACAATGTGAATGTACTACTATTCATGAATGCAGTGAATGCATAAATTTAACCACAAACCAACTGGTCTGGCCCTAGGTAAAGAAAGACATGTAAAATGCATTAAAACCCAAACTCCAAACTAAACCAAAACCACATAAACTAAAAAGCTACATGAAATGCTTAAATGCATGGGTGCTTAATGACCAAACAGTAACTTTGGTTCACAACACAACTGAATCCTAACCATATTCCTAACTGTGGTGGCATTTCAGCATGACACCTAGCTTTTGCGCTAGTCTGGTCATTAATGACTTCAAGATCATGTCATGTGGACATGGCACAAAAAAGCCGTGCACCAACTGATGTCAGTAACAGAATATAGTCCCGGGGTTAAAAAGTTGCCGACGGACCTCTGTAAGACGAATCAGCGACTCCAACTGACGAGTTGTGATTGGCGTACTGTCGCTGGTCTGGTGGTTCTTACGCAGGTCCAGGTAGAACTCCTGCAAATAATGAACGAATGAAACGTGATCTTTACCATGTGCTGTGGCCAACGACTGGCTTAACAACATAAAAATAGTACGCTGAAAGCTTAGAAATATTAAACAACTAGATGAACTCTGCAGTACTTTGAGTGAGATGAACTCTGATTAAAGTTACTTACACAGCAAAATGAAATGATGAGATCTTTATTGAAGGCCAGCTATCAGCAATTGAACTGATGCAATAATATTAAATAACATATATCGCAAAACAGAGGACAAAGCAGTAAATGCAACAACAATTGCCACAAAAAAAACTTTTAAAATTATTACCGGTATTAAAAACTTTCAAAAATTCTAAAAATGTAGTACGGTAACATGCAACACTACCAAATGCACGCAACATTATACCTGCAAAATAACAGCAGCTGCAGGACTGATCTTTGGATGAACGTATTTCCGTGCATAGCCAATGTACTAAACATAAATGACAGTTAAATTGCATTGTGAACTATATAAGTCCAGCATAAGCAAAAACAGTGAGAAAATATTTGAAATTATAACACAGACAAAAGTTTGTTTTAATTACTGGTAAAAATAACTAACACCCTCCTATCACATTCAACTCGTGCTTTTGTGGGACAATATATACTAATGCAAAAAATGGACTAAAATTTATGTTACCAAAACAGAAAATAAAGACATAATTTTATGATTTTCAAGACGATCAAACCTGGCTATTATTTGTCAAACACGTAGTTGTCATAACTGACACTGAAAAACATACATGTGAATTTAATTAATGCAAGGTCCATGAACAATAATATTAGTCCTACCAAAACAGTCTACGGTGAAGAAGATTAGTGGATCAAGCAATTTTTTTAGCCAAGAATGAAACGTGAAGAAGTGTTACATAATGAGATAAGACAGGGATTAAAAATAGTAATGAAATTACAGCTAGAAAACTGCAATCGTTACAAAGTTGCATGGTTATGCCAACCTTCCTGAGCAGCTGCGGAGGCAGAGGGTCAAAGGCATCTGTTCTTGCTACTTTGAGACGCTCTGACAACGGCTTTTCCATCTCATAAATATGCTTTGCTTCAGCATCTTCAGCAGACTGCTGCAACTTCACACAGTTTTTTGCATATCAACATCTTATCATTACAATTTTCAAAACGATGAAGACGGTGAAGTCAGATGTCAATAAAATTTTCTGCCTTTTATGTTTTCTCAACTTCAGTGATTTATGTAAACTACAGACTAGCATAACTCCATGAAGGTGACGACTGCCACTCCCTGATCTTGTCCAAGATCATGTGGGCTATTCCCAACCACATTGCCAATATTTCCTACAAATTTCATCTTTATTCTGCTGAGGGAGATGCACTTACAAAATGTCAGTTTATGCCTATCTGCTAATGGTAAAAAATGGTGAAAAATGACCCAGAATACATGAAAAAATCCATATGCTCCCCAAAACCAATCGACTTTAACTATTTTTTTTAGATATTTCACACACATGCAGAAAACCAAGAGATGCACAAAAAGGAAAAACATGCAAAAATGCACACAAAAACCAAAACTCTAACTAAACTAAACCAAAACGACATGACTGCTACAACCAAATCACGTCATTGGCAGAAGTTAGCACATACTGACAAACAAGAAGCCCAGCTATTGCCAGGAAAAGCCGACCATACCACGTGCCCAAAGGCCAGCCTCCGATTTGCAGTCATGGAGAGAAAGTGATTTGTCAGAGGTGAGACAGTTCCATGCATGCTATGTTAACGGAACCCTGTCTTGAAAGCTACAATAAACGCTAGTAATAAACGCTAGTATAACAGACATCGCACATGGGAATTTTGCCAAGTGATAAAAATAGCTACTGTTTCATGCACGTAGTCATCTGGCCAGATGATATAAACAGCAACAGAGTAAATGAACAAAGAAAATATCGGGACACAGGTTTTGCAAATATTTCTCACAATAAAAATGCCTTGCTTGGGAAGACATGTTTACAGCCTATACCGTTCCTGTTGCAGTACTGACCTTCAAGATCATTCAAGGTGAATGATTTTTATGTCATTTGAAAGCCAATATGCGACTTCCTATTAGTGATCTATAGCAACTTAGGTCCTATCTCGCACCGTGTAGCCGCAATAGCATGTACAGTTCTTCAAGATCATCCAAAATCAAAGATTTCCATCTAATCTATTAGGGCATTTGCCACTTCCTATTAGTGATTAATAGTAACCTAGGCCGTATTTATCACCGTTTCTGAGATACGGTCTTAGCCTTGAACATTCCATTTAAAATTGCAGCCAAACCGCTGCAGATGGACACATGTTTACTATTGACAGCCTATAGGAAGTCGCCACCGCCCTATCCGATGGTACCATCGCAGATGCCCTACAACTTACCATTTAGCCACAATACCGCACGATTGGCATTGCATAGTGCGTTATGACCCTTCAAGGTCATCCAAGGTCAATGATTTCCGTCTAATCTGACAGGGCATATGCGACTTCCTATTAGGGCCGGTTTCTGGATCTTAACTGGCCGGTCAAGTTAGTGTTAATTGACAGATTTGCATAACTCGCGTTTCCCATTGCACTAACCAACAGTCAAAATGGCCAAAAATTTAACTGGCCAAAATCGGCCAGTTAGCTAACCGTCAATCGTAGTTATCGTACTTAACGCAACTTTTGTACCATTTTGCAAGCAGCTAATTGAAGAATGTGATACTATAGTACGATTATACCATATAGCAAGATCTTCAAAACGCTTGAGGAGATGTTTGCTACTACAAATTTTACTACAAAATCCATTCATGAATGGAAAAAATGGCCATCAGCAATCGGTTGGCTGGCTCGTAGGCTGGCTGACGTGCGCTTGCGCTCATTAATATTCATGACGCCCGCCTGCACTAGGCGGAAGTGGTAAGTGTCGTGTGCATCGTTGCTAAGCAACAATAGTTTACCGCTCAGTTAGCTGACAGCCAGTCAAGGTTTTGTTCAGAAACGCGCACAAACTTAACTAGCAAGCTACAATTAACAAACGGTTTGCTAACTGATCAGTTAACTAAAAGATCCAGAAACCGGCCCTTAGTGATTAATAGTAACTTAGGCCGCACTGTTTCCGAGATATGGCCAGTTTTCCGTTAAAAAATGCACATTTTTCCAACCCCCCTTCATTCAACCCTCAATTTACAAATGTTCCCTTTGGAGTAGATGGCTGAAATTTTGCATGCCCAAGTTTAACACCCATGGCTAATTATTCGTGTAAAAAAATTTTCCCCTACACTCTACCAGTTAGCCACAATACATCCATTACAGACGGATGATGAACGGACAGACGGACGACAATTCATGCCAATAGCTCAACCGCTACATAAGTACGGTTGGCTAATAAAAAAAGCAAAATAGCTACCACTTGATGATCAGCTGATGACGTTGAAGCCTGCAACCTGAAACAAAATCAGTAGTCACGTGAACAGAAAATTAATAGCTTGTTTGAATAAAAAAACAGTTAATGTTATTCTAATGTAGCAGACTAATAAATAGGTATGAAAGATCATTAATAAAACAAGTAGAAAATGACAATAAGGTGCAACAAAATCGTAAAACAAATACTACAGCTGACTGTAAAATGAGCGAAGCTTTTAGAAGAATTAGTGACATTCTATTTCTGTCGTAAAAAAAAGAAAAAATTACACGAAACATTTCACCAAAATATATTAAGCAGGAAAATGGAAACACGATCAAATTATCCCAATTTAACAAGCATAAAATTAACAGCAAACTAAAAATTATTCAACAGCACAACAACTAAATGACAGCAGATGGCCACCAATCAATGTAAATACTAGAAGTTGAATATCTACCTTGTTTTGCCAGCATGCAGTGCCATGACGTGTTCCGATAACATGCAGTCTATGTCCTACAATGCAAGAGACTCGCAAACATCAGTATCATTTGTGGCACTTACATAATATGCACAAAATTTACACTTCACACAATATGCTGTTTTGTCCAAGCATGGTGTACTCTACAATACTGTACTTACAGTTTTTGCCTAATTCGCTACTTTTCCACAGTCAATTCAGTTCAATCTGGCTCATCAAGAGACAATCTTTGGAGGCTATGATAACAGCAGGCTTCTTAACGGCACGGACGCTCTCACCACCGCCGAGCCAAAATCACACTAGACACTGAACTTGACTTAACAACATGCAAATGTTGACTGAACATTGTTGGAGTGATACAACAATTTCAGAGAAGCCTCCACACATACTAGCACCCACACAACTTTTTTTGATTATTTGGCCAATTTTTTCAAAGTTAAGTTGCATCCGTATAGACATGAGTACGAGTCCGGCACTGTCCAGGTAGCCGTCGTGTATTTCAACCGTGTGGCTCGTAGAAGCTTCACTCGTACAAGTGGAGTGCACAGTGCACACTTGTACAAAAACATAGCTCAATGCCTGTTGGCCATTTAAACGAGGAAATGCTTCGCAAATAAAACGACAATATTCCAGACTAAACAGTTACTATTTTTACTAACCACACACCTCTAACGATGAACAGTTTTACAATGACGTCAGTTCCGACGTCAAATATGCACCATGGCTTTTATAAATTGTATTGTTGCTATTTATGGGCAGTTTGCTTTGCACGAGTTGGATAAAAACATGACCTGCACAGAAACTACTCATACAAGTGAAATTTACAGGTAATCCATGCTTGTATGTATGTGAATGGCAGCTGTAGCACCATTGATATACATGACAAGTACCTGGACAGTGTCAGACTTACACTCATGTCTATGTGAACGCAGCCTTACTCGAGGTAAACTTTTTAAAACTGCTGCACCAGTAGTTCTACAGGCTGGACAGTGACACCCTCCTGTCACACAACCAACAGCGTCAAAGCACCACAGTGCTCCTGACTGGGCATAACACATTGCTACCATGAGTCACCAAGGTGATCATAGGCTGAATCAATGGTCTTTGCCTGCAATGGCGCATCGATCCTGCATCAGTGATAGTACCGATGCACTGGAGACAGCATGCTGCCACGACGCCATCATGCTGAGCCAAGAGAACTGACAAACGAATCATATAAATACCTCGTCGGGCTTGTCAAGCAGGATGAAGACCAAGTCGAACCTTGACAACAGTGCACTGCCCATCCTGTGTACAGACAAACACCAACAGATTAAAAAATTCCACTCTAGTAGTCTCACATGCATCAAGTCAACTAAACTGCAATGGATAATGATCAGATGTAGTTGCAGTGAAAAATCAGTCCTTCAAGTGACATCTGGGGAGTAAAAATTTGACCCAAAATTACATCGGAGACTGAGCCAAAAACAATAACAGATTAACTGCACATGATTATCAACCAACAAATCAATCATTCAATAAATCAGTTAGTCTATTTATCAAATCCATCAAACTAATCTATCAAAGAACGAACAACCTAAAAATGAGTAAAGTGTCCCAGGGGCCTAATTTACAAAACACTGTAAAACAGTCGTAAAATTGTCGTAAAATTTTCGCAACTTGGTCGTATTTTTGTCGTCAATCAACAAGTTGCGATGTCGTAAGATTGTCGTAAAAATGTCGTATCTGAATTTTGGAAGCTGATTTTACGACATGGTAACTCTCTCGCAATTTTGTCATAACTACGCAGTCACTAAAATTAGCCAGCCAATCAACCGCCGTTACGCTGACCTCAACCACGGCCTCAACCAATCGCGATGCAGTCACTGAGCCAGGGCACATGGCGCTGCACGACAATCTTCTGCTTCCACCATTGCCAATGGTTACCAATGTAAACAATAACAAGTGAACTGATTTTGCGGAGCACCGGTAAAGTGTGGACCTGCGTACTTGCAGACTGGCAAACGTGTAAACTGCGGATCAAAACTTGTGGACCACCAGTGCGGACCAGCTGGTAAACTGTTAACAAATACAATGCGGACCCCATGCAATCGAACGCTTAATAAAAAATCTTCCGTAATGTGTGTAAGCTTATTTTTCATTTTTAGGTCTTTGTCGAATTGTTTACTGCTGCAGTGCAGGCTATTGTGTGAGAAAGTTAGTCTAACTTACTTTATGATATGCCTACTTTGCAGCCATGGTCCGTGTATATAGTGTCTACTGATATTACTGAGGCCTAATGCTAATAGTTCACAATTGTTTCTTACCATACGTTGTTATAGCTCTACAAATATAGTTTTAAGATTCAGCTCGCTGACTCTACATGCCTTATAAATTTATATATTAGGTCTAATATTATAGGCCCTAGTTGAATAACAAAGTCAAATAGCCTCAATCAGCATGCCTGTTATATATTCATTCAATCACTCACTGAACTAATAAAATGTCATTAAACAATAGGCCTAAAATGGAAATCGTCCTCAGAATAGCATATAAACAGCAATAGCGTCTTTGGCACGATGTGTCATCTGTCTGTCCGTCCGTCCGTCCGTCACAAATGTATTGTGGCTAAACGGTAAGTCATAAGGGGTCGGCGATGGCCCTATCAGATAGGGCGTTGACGACCTCCTATAGGCTGTCAATAGTAACCATGTCTCCATCTTCAGCAGTTTGGCCGCAATTTTCAATGGAATGTTTCAAGCTAGGCCCTTTCTTGAAAACGATGAGAGATAAAAACCAACGTTGGGCTACTATAAATCACTAATAAGAAGTGGCATAAGCTTTTTCAGATGAGATGGAAATCATCGACCTTGGATGACCTTGAAAAACAGTACTGCAGCAGAAACTGTATAAACTGTAGTGCGTTTTTCCTGGCTACATGGCTTTCTATTGTATTCTTTTCTTGCTTACAGGCAGCGTGTATCATTTTATTCACATTTATTTTACATAGGCCTATCGCTTATTTTGTTCATAAGAGGCGAACGCTACATCTAACATAGCTATAATACAAACGCCAGCAACAGAGAAAAAGACTTATGGACTTTATAGCAAATAATATTGCTGTGAGCGAACGGGTAAACTTCAGACATGATCCACAGTTTACACGTTGGCCGGTCAGTAGGTCCGCATTATACCCATGCCCGATTTCGCAACGATTTCGCTGCCCGTGGTTAGCCTACCGCAAACGAAATTTATACATATTACGGCACTATGTGAGAATTATATACTAATAGAAAATATATATAATTACTGCATGTGTGCTTGATACTGTCGTACAACAACTGATGAGCTGTCGTACGTTTGTTGTAACTTTGTCGCAACTTTTGTGGTAACTTTGTCGTAAGATTTTTTGTAAATCGCGTTTTATGGTACATTTGTCGTAAACCTTCCAAATGTCGTATATTTGTCGTACGATGTTTTGTAAATTAGGCCCCAGAAACACAGTTCTTAGAAGCATCTGTTATGAGTGGGCATGATCAAAAACCCATGTCTTAATGACAAATCTGAAACAGTTTCTACTGCTGTCACAGTTTTTCAGTTCACAAAGGTCATTCCACATGGCTGATGCCAATGAGTGCCTGCAATATCAATATCATCAACAGCAAATCAAATTGATGACAACTCACCTGAGGTTCTCAGAGACTGTCTTTGCCTTGTTGTAGTGGCCAGCCACTGGGTTAGCAGCCGCCATGATGGACGTCCTTGCTGGCAAACTGTAAACAGCCAACACCAATTACTTCCAGTCTCATCATGACCAATTAACAACAACATATTGGTGGATGGCAAAATAAGACTGTTGTGCTATTCATCATCATCACGCAGCAAGGTTATTACATTAATCAATCAATGAGTTTATTTCAAGTTGAAAACTCTTACAACACACAAAGGCAGAGGCAGACAGACAGACAAAAAAACAGAAACATAACTAGTGTGAAATAGAAACACACGAAGAGCAGATGAACATTGTCAGCTGTAAATTACACTCAATGTACATTGCATAAGAGAACTGGGACATAAATCCCAGTGACTATAGACTGATACTGTACTGCTATATGTGACAGTTTCAAAGCTATAGAAAGATGGAATTCTGCAAGCATGGCAAATACACTAAAAGTGATCATGAGATTGGCAAAAATAATGCAGAACCTGTATGCTACTAATCAACACACATGAAGAAAAGATGTAAAATTCTTTGTAACCCATAAAGGACCATACAGCGGCATTGATCTCTTGTTTCCTTAGCTATCAGCCAGACACTAGTTTACACTCCCAGCCTGCAGGCCATAGATTGGATATGGGGCTACTGCATTGCACGGTGTGCTTGTTTGCACCCCACGTTTGCTGGTATTCACTGTATCTATAGAGGGATGGCCAGGCTGAGTTGACCACAACACACACACGGGAAAACTGAGTGCAAAAGTAAGCTTATCTGGCAGTTGTCGCACAGTTAAACAGACCTGCACACGATGCCGGCTTTGGCAATGCTGATACTCTGCTGTTCCTTCACAGAATACAATACACAAAGTATCAGAATTAACCTATAAAAAAAGAATATTTCACAAATGGCAAAATCTGATTTTTGCATTAAAGTTAATCGTGTTTTTGTTGTTAAATTGACATTTTACACTATAATGATAATGATGGCGAACAGTTAATAAGTCAGACACATTTTTTCATATTCACATGAACAATGCCAATTCATATCTGTCGATGTAAAAATAGGACATGATAACACAAACACAGTTTTTATGAAACACAGTATGTAGCACATCTATGACTATTTTGCACACTACACTCTCTACTAAACCTACAAACAATACTAATAACAACTTTCATAATACAGTGAGGTTGTCAATATAGCACATGATGCAAATAAATGAAGAAAATGAGAATATCTACAAATCACTGCTTTCAATACAAATCCATATCCTTACAAAACAGCAGCGACGTCATGGTTAAACAAAAAAGCCTAGCTAATGCAAAGGGGAATGTGCGACAGCAATGCATGTTTGAAGGCCCACTGCAAACAAATCTAAGCTCATTGTTCCCGGCAACTGACATTGGGTACGATGTATTTACATACGCCAGATGGCACCACCATCTCGAATGGATGCTGCCATTTGAGTGGCTGAATGCGAGTATTTTGAAGAGGGTATTCAAGTTTCATGCCCTCATACAGAAAATTCCTTGAATGCAGAAGGGCAAAATTTGAATAAGTGAAAATTACGTTTAATGCTGAAAGTTTCATACGCAGGCTGTCCTGGTCTATCTCTAGCGATTTCGGCACAATTCGCTCTTGAAATGGTCACAGCCCAAAATTGCCAAAAAAATTAACAAAAACCCCTATTTTGATGTTCAAGGTCATCCAAGGTAATTGCTCTCGGTGGCAATCGAAAGCCTGTGTACGACTTCCTATTAGTAACCTAGGCCATAACTCGCACCGTTTCTGAGATACAGCAACTTATTGGCTAAAAATCGCAAATTTTTCCTACCCTCGTCTTATTTAACGCCCTTGATTGGAATGACCCTTTTCGAATTTATGGAAAAGCTTTACTGATACTGAAACTAGAGTCTTCCATGCAGCCGATGGTGAAGATTTAGTGATCATAGCTTGCACCGTTTTTGACTGATTCACCCATGTGACAGACAGACAGACGGACTGACAGACAGAATTGCGATGGCTAAGATGCGCTAAAGCAATCTAGCTGCTTTCGCACGTAAAAAGTAAACGGAGCAGGAAGTTGCAGTTCTCCAACAGACACGGCAAATTTCCAACAGAAAAGACTTTTGGGTACTCAAAATTTCAATTTTGCTCCTACATCCCAAAATGTGGGTTTTTGAGCCCCAAATAAAAAAATCCAACAAAAAAATTTTCCGAGAGCTCAAAATTTAGAAGGAGTGATTGCGACTCTACCTCTCACCCTGCCATGACAAAAAGGAGCTGCTAGCATATGTGAATGACAACTACCATTGCCTCTAGCAGAGCCTGGTGTTGGTTTCCCATCTTATCGAACTCATCAATGCAGCAACAGCCTTGATCAGCAAGCACCAGCGCTCCAGCCTCAAGCGCATGATCACTGCCAGAGCCATCTTTACACAGAGTCACCTACCCATACACAACTACTGTTCTCAGAAGCAGATAAAAATGCACAACTATTTGCCAACATATCAGTAGTGTGCACAATGTCGGCAGGAAAACCTGCTGAATCTGATGCACAAGGGGTGGGAGGAGAATGAGATGGCCCAAAAGCTAGGTTGCAGAAAAATGTTTTGAAGTGGCAACTAAAACTATATATGCAACCTGGCCCAACCTCGTCTGTACTCCAGTAAATCTAGACAAAATCTTCATGCTACAAGTAAAAAAGTAAAGTTATTACAAAAACTACGAACTATTAAAACCTTAGGCCTGCTAACATAAAAGCTTGAAGTATCTCTAATTTCATCTTGTGCAATATCAAAATGCTTTATAAACAAAAACAATATGCTATATGAAGTTTTAACACCAAAACATAGCCACACATAACATATTTATGAAAAACAAATATGAGACCATTCTGGCAGAGTAAAAAGTCGACGGGTAATGCTAATCAGCTAATCCAACTGAATGCATGACATGACATAAAAAATTTTGCTCATTTGCAGCAGGCCATTCAACGCAAATCAACTGAATTACAATTTGACACACTATAGTTCACGACATGACAAGAAACAACCTTCCAACACTAAAACTCACTGTGAGGCCGGATGTTGAAGTGGTATTGGCACAGACATACACAGCTCGCGGAGCTACGTTAGCAACAGCTTGCAGCATCTGACTCTTTCCAAGTCCTGGATCACCGACAATTAGTACATGAGGATCACCACGAACCGGAATCCGATTCTAAAAAACAGTAAACTTATTTTTACATCAATTCACTCTAACCTTATACAACAAGTTACAACATCGCCAAGAAGGAGCAGCATGGTGTTATTTTACAAAATCTTATAGAGTGACTGGTCACCAGTCTGAAGAGGCACTAGTCTGAAACTGACTATCACTCGGCCTGCCATAGCCAGAGGCCACCATAGTCAAAGTCAGCCAAAGATGCAATTTACCTTTATTCCTAACCCAATCACTAACCATAACCTAACCCTAACCTCACACTGTTTAAACTAGTGCCCCTTTGGACCAGTGAACTATCCTCATCTTATAGAGACATTAGTCAGCTGAGAAATGGGTCTTTCTAATCAAAAGTTTAGTTAATTAATGCTAGTTTTTGACATTCTAAAACCAGTGCTCAGTCTGTTACTTAGATTTAGATCACAAACTAGCTGGTAGGCTGTGAACAATTGTCGGCGTATACAGAAAGTGTTTCATCACGTTGCACTGAAACTACCTTGTCGTCGAGAAACTTGTGCGTTCCTCCAAACAGACCAAGAGCAAGACCAGCTTTGACAAGCTGCAATGATACACCAGAAAACAACTTAGAGTTTATCAGAAGACATCAGTAGGGCCCACAGTTTTCCGCGGGCTGCGAAATTTCGAGCCAAGCCGTAAAATTTGCTTTTTTCCATGGAATTCTGATATTGCCGTGGAATTTCACAGAATTTTGCAGAAGTTAAAAAATGAATGATGATTAGTACGATTGTCGGATTGATAACATAATTAGACTAACTATATCGCGAAGAAAAATCAAACTAAACTTCCTAAAAGTAAACTGCATCCCTATTAATAATAAATGTACAAAACGTTAGTTTATACACTTGCTAACGGCAACATTTAAGGACTTGCACATCAAAAACAGCAAAAATTACAAAAGGTGATATTGCCCGCATCACACTGACTGTGTGTCAATGTGCTGCTGAATAATATCACCTTTTGTAATTT
>Ga0056128_1002099_pt1 | contig 23266 bp, 12 predicted proteins | sample WorMetLIZISLAND2_FD_71113 | JGI IMG/M metagenome (GOLD analysis project Ga0056128, IMG submission 71113) | Marine gutless worms symbiont microbial communities from Max Planck institute for Marine Microbiology, Germany - Olavius geniculatus... ... | reverse complement strand
TTGTGCGCGTTTCTGAACAAAATCTGACTGGCTGTCAGCTAACTGAGCGGTAAACTATAGTTGCTTAGCAACGATGCACACAACACTTATCACTTCCGCCTAGCCACTAGGCCGTGGCCTAGCACAGGCGGGCATCATGAATATTAATGAGTGCAAGCGCTCCTCAGCCAAGCCAGCCAAGGCCTAGGACAGCCATTTTGTCTTTTCATCAATGGATTTTGTAGTAAAATTTGTAGCAGCAAATGTCTCCTCATGCGTTTTGAAGACAATGCTAGATACGGTAAAATCGTTTTATAGTATCACATTCTTCAATTAACTGCTTGCAAAATGGCACAAAAGTTGCGTTAAATACGATAACTACGATCGACGGTTAGCTAACTGCCAGTTAACCAGTTAAATTTTTGGCCATTTTGACCATTGGTTAGTGCAACGGGAAACGCGAGTTATGCAAATCAGTCAGTTAACACTAACTTGACCGGCTAGTTAAGATCCAGAAACCGGCCCTTAGTTAGCTATGATTCTAGTAAAACAATAACGGTTAGTAGGAAAAAAAGAGAAAATGTGTGACTAACTTAAAGTCGTGAGCAAAGTAACGTAGAAAGCCGACAAAAAGTTGTCCGACGGACTCGCGATTTGGCGATGTGTATGGAGCTAAAGGTTTGTTGAGCGTCAACGCCCGGATGTCCTGCGACGCATCAAACCTGTGCTGGAATACACACGTATAGCATATACAGCAACATACAAAATAACTTTACCATCGGTGACCGATCAGGCGTTTCCAGTCGCTCGGACAAAAAGTTACAGAATGTATGTGAGGGCTTACACACAAGGCACCAGTAAATCCACAGCAACAGAGCAAAACAAGTCAGCAGTTTCAGACCACGCCATCTCTCTCAACCAGGCCACGACTTGGACTGCCCCTAGGTGAACGACAGAGGAAGCAACAGGATGGACCAGTGTATCAGGGAAGCAATACACATCGGGGGAAAAACAAGACAAGTTGATAAACCGAGATAAGGGGTCCTAACAACTTCCACACATCTACAATTACTTACTGTCCACTGCAGCGACACCTGGTGAACAGTCATTCCAATGAAGGCAGCAGCGGTTGCCGAAATGTCAACTAAAACAATTATAAACATTGTACTTTGAGAAAATTTTATAACTTATGTTTCCATTGGCAGCTACCGATTGCAATCCCAGGGTTGATTTCTTAATCTCTGGATTCAGGATTAAGAAATTTGTAATCCCAAGATCTCGTTTTTGGGTTACAGATTAACCGCTATTTTGTATCCCCATATTATCCATACTGTGGCACATAGCTATTCTTCCACGCATATAATGCAGGATAGTAAAAATTAGTAAGCCTTCAGATACAGAGACTTGGAAGTGACTGCGACTGTCATGCAACCTACAATTCACAGCAAAGTCTCTTGTGTGAATGAAAGACGGACAGAATTGTTATTTTATCATCTGTAACAGTTGACAATGTATTAGTTTAACAATATTTTCATGATCTAAAAAACCCAGGATTGGGATGCCCCCCCTGCCATTAATCACGGGACTCGGGATTAACAAAAATGACCAGAAACCTGGGACTGCAAACATTAGTGGCAGCAACTCAAGTGTGGAACGGTCTACCACTTGCAGCAAAAGCCATCAACTCACTTCTGCAGTTTCAATGAGAGTCAGTTCTGGACTGATTGAAAGCCACCGTGATTCATGAACTGCAGCTTGCGGACAGTCTTTATACTGAGTTGCACCGAATTGTTCAGCTTAATATATTAACATTTATCACAGAGATATAAAAAACCTAAGGGTGTGTTTTTTTCTGAACACAGTGTACAGTGCCCCCAATCAATCAATCAAAACACATCTGTGTAGTTCAATACCATGCCGTTTGTTGCAAAAAAATCAAAGGTGCATTAACAAATACTGTCACTGTTCTTATTATGACACAACTAATTATCCAAAAGACATGAACAAATCAGCATTTAGCATTTACCGGGTATTTCATCTGTAGGACAGGGAGCAGAGCCGGCTTGCAACCACCTACAACACATTGCTACACAGTCAGTAAGCAATATGAAAGTGTAAAGTATCAGAAGAAAGACCAAAGTAATTTGGCATATGTTATTTATTTATTTTTATTTATTTAATTTTATTTAATTTAATGACAAAGGGCCGCAGCCACTAACATGCCAAAATAACATAACAGTATACATCAATGAATGTCACTGATAATACAATACAACAATAGGCCTAGGTCTGCTAGAAAAAATAAACTTTGCAATAACTAGCCAAGAACGTGGAAGTAATAGATCGTTTAAAGCTATTTATGTGGAATCTCTGTAGCAATTCAACCCAACTCCTTGTTTCCAGAGATGTTAAAGCCTCGAGGTTGAAGCGGTCTCGAGGCCAAAATTTTGGCCTCAGCCTTGGTCTCAAACATTTGGCCTCGGCTTGGCCTCAGTCTGATTGTCCTGGCCTTGTTAATATGTCCGTTGCTGTTTTTGCGGCACTAGTTTTTCTGAAGTGTAAAGAATGACATTTGATTTGACATGTGACCAGCACGATATATGTACATGTGTAGTGAGAGCTTGACATCTAAACTTTGTGAGCTTTGACATCGCAGCTTGCGCACTGTATCATCAGCAGCATCATCATTATCATCATCATCATCACTATCGTTTTTTTTTTATATTTTGCTTGAGTTTGAAAAAAATAACAACAACCAGTAGTTGAATTTTGCTGTTTTCATGGTCATTCCAGATGATTACCCATGAAAATGAATTGAAATTCATTGCTTGATTTGAAATCATTTGGAGTGAATAATCAAAAGAAAACAGTTAATCAGTACAGGCCTGTAAAAATTGAACTGTATGTTGTCATTGTCCACCATCATTTGGTATTTTTTATTCCTAAGTTTGCACGACCGTGGCCGTGATCTCGAAAAATTAGTCTCGGCCTCGGCCTAGGCCTAGAAGCCCTGGCCTCGGCCGCGGTCTCATAGTGGTCTCGACCTCGGACTCAAAATTTTGGCCTCGTTTAACATCTCAGCTTGCTTGTATTTAAAACTTGAAAGCATAAAACTGCTATAAAATGGCTCCAGTTTGTGACTGCATGATTTTGTTGGGGGTTCACCTCCAAAATCCCCTCTTACCCTGAGAATCCCCACCTAACGCAATGTGTCAGCGAACCACATGAGTTCGCCTGCCAAATGACATCTAAATCAACAACAAATTTTCAATAAAAGCTGTTTTCCGATGAATTTAAGTAACTTATTAAGACATCTAAATCCATTCAACAGTTTAAGCAGGGGACACGAATGTAACAGATGACAGAAAGACAGACCAAGATATGGAGAAATGTGTAGCAATAAGCAAAACTGCTCGCACTGCAAAAATGATTTCACGTAAAATTGTGATGAAGCTCCAACAATGCATTGCACCGATTTCATTACCGGCCAACTTATATTTGAAAACTGTGTTGCAGCAGTTACAGTAAGCTTAGAATCCGCTACCATACACACAACTACAGAACTTTTGGCTGACCATACCAACACTCATATGCTTATGGTACAAGCTGTCATCTGTCATGTGTATTGTGGCTAAATGGTATGTCGTCGTGGGACAACAAAGGTACATTGGATAGGGCGATGACGAGTTGCTATAGGCAGTTAATGTAACCATGCTGTAATTATGAATGCAAAGTTGCTGCCTGCAGCCATCACCCACGTGCGCCAAATTACCGTACTGTATCCTAATGTTGACTGTAGTGTGCTGAGTGGCAAAATTTTGCAGCAGTGTAGCCAGCTACTACAGGAAATAAGCCATGTGACCAAAAGTGGCAATAGTAATAAATTCAAGATGGCGTCGGCCGCCATCTTGAATTTAGTTTATCACCCATGGTTCGCCTGCTATTGCATATATGTGCACAAAATTTGGCAAGTGGACTCATTTGGACTCTGTGTTGCCACACTGTGATCCCAGGTGGCTTCCATTAAAAGCTATGACACCACCTTTAACCTTTTCGATATAATCACCATAGCGTGTATGGAGCTGTAGTCAGTCCGGGAAATAGTTTCCACGACCGGAAGTCAAATGCTGGCCTTCAGACATGGGTGGTATGGTCAGCCTTCTTTAGCGGCAGCTGGGCTTCTTGTGAAAATAGAGGCCGGCACATTTATCAACAACAGTGGCAATAACGATATGTTCTGTGTGAACGTGTATACAAACTGTTAAACTGTACATGAACTGTATGAACTGTAATTAGCTAAGTTTCTCTTCTATTTTATATTTGTATTTAAAGCTTATTTGTATTTAAATTGCTGCCTTTCGTGGTGAATAAAAATGTACAAAATAACGCTACGTACACTGTAGATAGTGTATGACCATGAGAACAAGCGAGTAGCTGGATACAGTTCCCTGACTGGCATCATTGATGCCTTGCACCTTGGCCCAGTGCTTTATGAACAAAACCAACGGCGATAACCTCCAGTCCACTACACAGACATTCGAACACAGTAGCTCACTTACATAGACATACTAAAAACATACAAAGACACAGACATACAGACATACCGTAAAACTGCTAATAAAAGCCCCCGGCTTCTATCAGAACATTTGACTTAGACGTCCAGGTTCTATTGGAGACCCGGCTTTTATTTGAGACCCAGCTTCTATTAAAACATTGTCAACCTGGCATACTAGGGTAATACACTTATTCTATGGTTAGTGTGCGCAATAGTATTAGTACAGTACAATCTAGAGCGAGTGTGTAAGACTATTATACATAAAAAATTGCAAACAGTTTATTTAATGTTGTATAAGCGATGATGCAAAACAGCAAAAATCCAACAGTATAAGCACGAAGTAATGTATTAGCTTAGACATTTAATCTGTCCTCAGTAGCCAGATAAAAATGTCTAAGCTAATACATAATGCTCGCGCTTATACTTTATGGAATGAACATCTAAATGATGCTCAGAAGTACACTTTTCGTGCACAAAAGCAGCTACTGCTTTCAGTGCATCTTAGCCATCACAGTTCTGTCCGTCCGTCTGTCCGTCCGTCCGTCCGTCCGTCTGTCACATGGGTGGATCAGTCAAAAACGGTGCAAGATAGGATCACCAAACCTTCACCTTCGACTGCCTAGAAGACTCCAATTTCAGGAACCGTAAAGCTATTCATAAATTTGAAGACGATCACCCTAAACAAGGGCGCTAAATGAGAAAGAGGTAAGAAAAATATGCGATTTTTGGCGAATAAGTCACTGTTATCTCAATAACGGTGTGAGGTAGGCTTAAGTTACTATTAATCACTAATAGGAAGTCATATGCTGGCTCTCTGTTGCTGCCAAATTCAATGACCTTGGATGACCTTGAAGGCCAAAATGGGATTTTTATGAATTTTTTGACGATTTCAAACTGCAGAATACATTTCAAGAGCGAATTGCACCAAAACCAATTGAGATAAACATAGAAAAGCATTGAACGTAGATTTCAACGGTTTGAGTCTTGATTTTCTACGATCAAGGAATTCTGCGCACGAGAACATCAAGTAGCGGTACCCCCGTAAAAGTCGTTATTTTACCGTTGTTGGCCAGTCTTTCGTGAAAATGGTTGCAGATAGGCATGGACATGCTGCCTACCACAACAAGCACTAGTGACGAGCTTTTCAGTCTTATCAACATCGATGACTTTGAAAGACCTTGAACTTCCAAATAAGGGGTTTTATTGTTTTTTTGGTGATTTTTGGCTGCAGCGCACACTCCAAGAATGAACTGTGATGAAATGGCTGGAGATAGATTGACAGTTTGCGAACAAAAACTGCTATAGGCTCCCACGCATCTCGTGAGCATTAGCTGAAATTTCTTGTTTTGTGGACTGATAAACCATCTCAGTTTGTAACCAGGCACCCTGGTCAACTCAGCCTTCTGTCCTTTATGGTATGATTAAATGTGTACATGTACAGACTGGTGGATGTCTGTGCTGGAGACTCTGTTCAAACTGTGAATACCGTAAAACTGCTAATACAACCTTAGCCAGGGCTCGTATAGCAGCCGGGTCTCTAATACAAGCCAAGGGTCTGAGACTGATTTTTAATAGAAGCTGGGTCTCAAATAAAAACTGGGTCCCTAATATAAGCCGGGTCTCTAGTATAAGTTGGACGTCCAAATCGTTGCTATTATAAGTGTATTAGCAGTTCGTCAAGTAATCTGCTGGGGAGTGATTTTTAGCCTGGTGGATCTTTTCTGTGGCATTAGGTATTGTCCACTTCAGGCAGCAGCATATTAAACAAAGTGCTAAGGAGCCTCAGCCTTCTCCCAAACAGGGCCCGAGCCTGTATTCACTGCAGGCCCCATGATTTTGTATTAAAAGAACTAGTATGCCAAACTGCAGTTCTAAATGCATGTTCGTGCAGTAAAATTAAACGATGTCTACACCCACTAAATGCCTTTTCCGATTCTTTCTACACCCCTCCCCATAATGCCCAGCCTGCTCTCGGCCTTTTATCTCATTGTATCAGCCATTTGGATATCTGAAGTCTATACTCTAACCCATAAACGCATGCTGAAACCTTTCTTTGCCAAAACGTTTGTGTTCATGCGTAACATCTTTGGTTTTCGTCTTGATGGCTTCAATGATTGTGGACTCGATCTTGGTCTCCAGAGTTGGATCACATTAACACTAATGCAAACAAAGCAAACAGACAAACTTACGACAGGAGTAAGAGTTGAGTAGATGTGTGTTGCGAATACCGACGGCGTTGTTTATGTTCAAGTCGCATTCAATGCCACTGCAACAGAAAGCATGCCATGTCTAACCAGTTGCAAACAGATGTGTGAAAGTCTACAAGGTGTGACAAAAAAGTAGACTCCAAAAGTTTTTCGCTGTTTTCGCAGCAACCGTTTGGAATTTTAATTTGAAATTTTAATTTAAAATTTTACAGATTTACTTACTGAAATCTTTTACATCTAACAATCAAATAAAAATTGATTCTCTTAAAAAACAACAAAGTTATAGACTTTTTAACATGACCACCTACCGATTTTTCAGCATTCAAAAATGTTCCGGCTACAACACCAATTTAATAACATCGTAAAAACAACACAGATTAATAATGATCAAATGCCAAAATTTCAATTGTGACTGTAAATGTTCGAAGTGTCCGTCGAAAACTCCAACATAAACCTTCAGTCGCTATGAGAAATCTTTCACAGCTTTGTCGATCGGACTTTGTGGCAGGTTGCCCCAGATAACCCAAAGTGCTTGCTTGAGTTCAGCGATTGTCTTCAATGTTGTTTTAAGCTTGCAGTAAGCCTCCAACATTGCAAACCACACACGATAGTCCACTGGGTTCATATCCAGCGAATTTGGAGGCCTTTGGTGATGAAATCTGGGCAGTGGGCAAATGGCCTGCAGCCAGTTCTGTGCACTGCACTATAAAATATACGCTAATTGACTGATAAAAATCAATTAAAGCACTAACGAACAATTTACCTGATTTTGTCGATGAATTTGAGTATTGGCACTCGAGCATGAATCAACCGCAAACTGCGTAAAAATTCTACAACAAAACAAAGCACAGAAATATAATGATTACAGCTGTCAAATTAATGCATTAATTAAAGCATGAATGCGTTAATAAATTAATATGCGTTAAAAAAATTAACATGCACTACAAAAATTAATGCACACACATAAATTTATGTTAATTTACTAAAGTCCATGAAACAAAAGTTCCAATTTTCCATTAAACTGCAGTTATTTGACAATCGAATGAATTCAAGTAACTAAACTCTAGATGCCATTCCATCACTACTGTAAATAAATAATTATTTTGACGACAGACTAATAGATTTATATGCTAGCAATGATGGCAGTTATTGTTGATTATATGTTAAAAATGTGTCTTTTACTTTCTATATTCTTCCCTCGGGGCCTCCCAAATGCCACGGGACCCAAAGTAACTTACCTCTTGACGAGCCTGGGTGCATTAATTAATGCACTTAAAAAATTAACGCTTCGACAACTCTAATAATGATAGAAACAAATGATGAGCATTACATATGAAAATGTAGTTCAAAATGACTCCTGTCAAAAAAATTTCTAAATGTGTAAAAAATCCAAAAAATGTCACCATAAAAATTACCAGCAAAAACTAACCGTTAATAAATATGAGAAGAAAGGTATCTAGAAACAAAAGCAAAGCATCTCAAATGTCACAACTTAACGGCCCTATAGCAATGTCATTAGTATTATTATTTTGTTGTACCCATCGTAGCAAACATCCCGAGGGTTAAAAATAGAATTTAAGTACACAATTATTACTGCGACAAGGATAATTATTATTATACTTATCATATCATTATTATACTTATTATATTATTATTATACTTGTACTTACGACATTTAGACAAGGGGGCGTGCAGAACACGCAAAATGTCCATAGCTTCATGCTTCTGATTAATCTGCCCGCATTACATCACAAAGATCAAAGTTGACACACACACATTAACAGTGGCTTGTATCCCCCCAAATCTGGAATCAAAATCAGGTGCAACTTCCCCCTCCCCCCATTTTGGGCTGAGGTCCCCCCAATTTCTGACTCAAGTTTCATCCTCCATTTTGGGCTTCTTTTCCCTCTAGGAGAAAGTTTTGTTGAGGGTGTAGTTTGCACAGTGAAAATAGGGGAAAGTTTTGATCTACAACCTTATCAAAACTCTCCCCCCTATTTTTCACTGGGCGTAAGCTGTGTCCACCAGGTATAGGGACAAAAGCCAGTGCACATTAATGTGTTAGACAATTATCCCATGTTGAGGTACAGATGAAAGAAACTAGTTCCCAGATTTATCGTAACTTCCAATGTTTACTAATGACAGTTTTCTTGAAGTCTGGAGTGGTCGGTATTGGTCTCAGTCTTGGTCTAGGGATTCTGGCCAGGTGTTAAAAAATTGACAAGAGTAACATAAACAATTATTTTTTCTTAAAATTTAGGTGTTCGAATTATTAGAGCATCCAAATTAATGGACGAAATATGGTAGTTAACGTAACAGACATCGAAGATATAATCATACACAACAGGCTGGACAAACCTCGGCATATGATAGTAAAAGACACAGACAGATCAAGTTATCTTACACATAATTATTTACTTCCTTACTTACTTACTTAAGCCACAAGCGGGCTGAGTGTTTGGTGTGACTGATTCACAATAATTCATTTAATTTACAATTATTCTAATACACATAAAACCGGCCAGACCTGAGCATGAAAAACGTGAGACAGAGATCAACTTATATCACTTACTTACTAATTTATGTCACAAGCTGATTATGTCTTCACATATAATTCACAATTACTTATTATACACTGTGTCTGGAAAAAAACATCCCGAACATTATCGATTATCAGTTGAAGAAGAGATATCGAATTTTAATAATTGTTGGCACGAATATTTCTGGCACAGCTGGCCACTGAATGACTGTTCAATATTCCACCTCATCCAATGTCTGCTTCTGCACTACCTGGGAAAAACTGAACAGGCAAAATAAGACAACTAGAAATCTGAGCTAATGCTCATGAAATGCGCGACAGCCTATAGCAGTTCCTGTTCGCAGCTAATCTTGGTCTATCTCCATCCATTTCGTTGCAATTCACTCTTTTACAGCCAAAAATCGCCAAAAAATCACTAAAACCCTTTATTTTTAGGGTTCAAGGTCAATCAAGGTCATCAACGTTGACAATCCTAAGAAGCCCGTCGCCAGTGCTTGTTATGTTAAAGCAGCATGTCAGAATTACCATAGCTAATACGCGCTATAGCTAGCTATGCTAGCTCTCACGTGTAAAAATGCTATATTGCATTGGTTTTGTTTTTCAAGGTAGTGCAGAAACAGACAATGGGTGCAGTGGAAAACTGGACAGTCATTTGATTGCCAGCTGTGTCAAAAATATTAGTGTCAAAAATTATTAAAATCTGATAATTCTTCTTCAAGTTACACTTAAAAATGCCCGGGACATCTTTTTTCCAGACACGGCATACTGTACACAGCCTAAGTCGAGACAACATCGGCATGTGGGAATATGAGACAGCGATCAACTTATGTCGCTTACTTACTTACTAACTTAATTACTCATATCACAGAGTAGCTAAGTGTTGCATGACTGGATCAAAACTGTAAACATAATTCACAATTCTAATACACCTAATTCATAATCACAATAAAAAATTATACAAAGCCGGCTAGACCTCAGCATGAGAGAGCATAAGGCAGAGATCCATATCACTGGACTCGCTGCCGAAGCCACTCATCGATGAACCAATCACGTACAGACCACAGTCTACAGCCACATACATGAACACACATCTATTCACTAGAAGCGACCAAGGATCTCAAACTTCTAGCGAGAAGAGTGCTGCCACCTGGCGACCAAAACTGAGACTTGTGCCTCACCCTGCGCTATTAAAATGTGATCTAAGTCCAAGAAAATTCGGGATCTAGCTCTGAATGGTTGGTTCTTTGGCCAACGATCTCCAACCATCATAGAATTCCATCATAACAACTAGTGCTGCATGAGCAATGTCATTACAACTCATACACTATAGGCTAAACTGAAATTCAAGTTCAAAACTGGAAGGCGCTCGCAAGAGTGCATATCTCCACCAAGCAAAGTGATTTAAACATTATCACTGCTAAATGTAGAGGTTTTCACAGGAGGGCGCCACTGTTCCTGCCGGTTGCATATGACATGTGAAGCTGATGTTCACTACGTTCACCTTGATGGAGATAATTACCGGTATCTGACATGATCTGGAAAGATGCCGAAAAACTGGCTACAGACAAAGCAAAATAGCATCAACGTACCCAATGTATCCACTAAGATGCAGGCAAAACTAAAGCCTAAGGTAAGGCAAAATATCACACAGCTAAAAAAATAAAATTAGAAACAAAATTACTGTAAATTTTAAGCTGCGAGAAAAGATGCTTGTCTTTCACGTACATGGGAAAACAGATTTGATGACATCATAAAGAGCATCTCTTAGTTTCATCTTCAATACATAAAGATTCTTGTCTTGTTGGTGAATTGCTGTAAAACTCATTATAACTTCGGACATCTGCAGCACACAGCAGTTAATTAATTTAATTCTATTATTACTTTTATCATTATGTTATTCAAGGTGCAGAAATTTTTGTCCTGCTGATAAAATGTAGTGAAAGTCAGTACTGTATTGCTTCTGAGATCCATGCATAACACAGTATTCAACCAATAAATTATATTGATTTATTAAATTAAATTTTTATTTGCTAAATTGTTGACCTTTTGGCAAGCACCACTGCCCATCCTGTTTCCAAAAAATGGCATTAAATGACAACTTTAAAAGTCCACAATAAAACAAACAGATTTTTAAAATATAGTGCAGATAATTATGAGTTGCAGCGTTCAGCTTAGTACTAGTGCAAATGGTAAAGCTACAGATTCTCATGCAATAATGCTCACACCAAAATATTCTTACATTCTGGTACTTCGTTCTCGACAATGCTGGCTGTTGTTCTGTAGACTTATCACTGTTAATATCATCTGTGGTCTTCTTGATCGAAGGCCGAGGCCTCTTCTCATGCGGGGCCCACTGTGCACACTGGTCTGTGTGCCGTCTACACAACATGCCGATAATATCTGAGAGTCAAACTATTTCACAGATGCATTCTAAGAATCAGTTCATCATGGGTACAAAAGCTCACATCTTTTTCTTTTTTTGTTCAATTTTTTACCTCTACGAAGCACTTTCAACAAGATAGCAATACTTGATCACCACAGGCATTTGCCAGATAACATTAAGTTGCCAGTGCGGTGTTTAACACGTTAGTTAAAATCGACAAAGTTGCTCTGTGCTAAGTCCATTTGTTACTAAGATGGGTGACTGTCTGCGGACAGGTAAACCATCTTGGTATATAACCAACAACCCACGTCAACTCAGCCTTTCATCCCTCCAGGGTAGGTAAATTGAGTACCGGCCTGTCTGGCTGAGAGGGTACGTTCACCTGTGTCGAATGGCAGGCAACACTGTGTGATTCCATTTAACACGTGATGTTCAGTAGATCTGAGACACGTTCCCATGAAAAGCTATACACACTATTACTATTACAAACATTTATTGTATAACCCATTTTTGATGCCTATATTTCACTGTAGTATCGAAAGCGTTACAACTGCCCTTAACCTCAAGTGTGACAACCGAATCGTGGCTCGAGTCAGTTTAGAGCACCCATTTTCAGACAGAACTCACCGTCAATCACAATCACAAAATAAATACATTTCAACACAGTCTATGGTGTATTATGCCTCTCTATACAATCACATAATACACTGTAAACTGTGTTAAAACCTATACAGGGTGGGGCATAAAAACGTGGCACTTTACTTTTGTCTATATCTTCACCAATTAATGACGATTTTCAAAATTCTTTCACAGACGCACTCTGCAGACAATTTGCAATAATGTGATTATTACACACCACACTACATCATAAATGCGTCACTACACTACCTTGTGATATATGGATGAAATATGCATGTATAACGTTAACAACAAACATTTTGGTAAAATTGAAAAAAGACACTTCAGATCAACATTGCGGTGAATAATCTGTATAACACTAGACTGTGTGGGTCTAACACAGTTTAGTGTCATACGGATCATTTACTGCAATGTTAGTCTGAGGTGTTTTTTTCATTTACTTACTTGTTTGTTATTATCGTTAGGTTTCTTACATTTGTGTTTCACAAAGTGGTGTAAAGACACATTTACAGTGTGGTGGGTTGAATAATAATCACATTATTGCAAATTGTCTGCAGAGTGTGCCAGTAAAATTTTTTTTAAGTCAGTCAATAATTGGATAAAAGTAAAGTGGCACATTTTTTATGGCCCATGTGTACACATATTAGCAGAGATAGTCCTATCTGCTCTCCGAGAAATTCTAGTCGAAACTTACTTTGTGCCACGAACACTGTAAGATGATGTTGGATTTGAGTGAGGTCTGTTTGACATCTGAACATCTTTGACAGCCATGCTCTGTCTTGAGGAAGCCAGTGGCCCCGATCGAGTCACTTGATCCAGAATATGATGCCGTATTGCAGCACAAATGTCCGCGGAACTCGTCTCCACCTGACAGCTTTTTATGAACGTCTGCACCGAAGGCATTGTGATGGCGTATTTGTGTACGATGGGCCGCGATCGCGGAACTAAAGTCGCTGGCTGATAATGGACGCCAGTGTCCAGGCGTGGCGTGAAATCCGAGCTGTTTCGTGTGTGATAGTATGACGAACGACTCATCATTGCGAGGAACAAGTCCATAAACAGCGGGAAATAAAATGCAGATGCAGTAACAGACCGACACAAGACCTGCAACAGAAAACAACAACAAAACAACTGCCAGCAATGGAAATTAGCTAGACTAGAGAGCATGCACACTGTTGATAACAACCCTACAGATTATTACTTTAGCCATGCTATAATGACTCCATTCCTTCCAAGAGTGCTTATGATTGATCAAACGACGAAGTTTAGTTTTGCTGTTTTTTTGCCTTATTTCCCGTATTGCCAAAATGACTCGTTATCATCTTCTTCTTGTTTTTTCTTCGAAATATGTGCGAACTTCAGTATGTTGCTAGGATTTTGGATCGTTTGTAATGCAACGATTAAATAACTAACCTCTCTCTTCGACATAAACTTCCTTAATCCTTACCGTAAGTAAGTAAAAGCACAAACTAATTTACTGTAGCCGCAATACGCTACATTCTCAAAATCTCAACACAAATATGGCACAGCATCTGATGTACCAGTGGCGCCCCATACTTCTACCCGACTGATGATAAATACTATCTGTCAGCCTGGTTCCACGAATTAAATGAGAATAAAGTCGCCAATAATAATATCTAATCTAGTTGTAAACGTGTTACGATGTCAGTGGTCTTACTTGACTATATGTGCAATTCAGATTAGGCCGGTCATTTATCAACTTTAATATCCTGTTTGCCTCTCATGTGATTGTAAGACACACCCTCCGGTGACACCGTCGTGCTACTATCGCTGTAGGCTTGATAGCAATGGCTTAGTTTCCCAACTCCAGACTCTAAAGGCATTAAAGCACAAATTTGATGGTTCGAATTTCAACTCAACTAGAAAGTGTCACCGATCGCAACTTCTTCTACAATGCAAACGAAAACTACCGACAAAAGCAAAACATTCAAGCGAACCAGCTGACTGCGTTAGCAACGCCTTTCGTTCGCACACTTCCGTCGAAAGTAGCCCAAATCAAGCGACCCAGTACTGCACATCAATCTCCTGCATTTTGTTCAAATTGTTGCTAAACTGGCAGAAAACAGGCATTAAATAGTGCATTATTAGTTCAACCAATTACAGTGGTCAACCCTTGAAGTCCCAAAATGTGAATTTAACCTAAATATCGACCAGAATGGGGAAGTGTCATTAACTTACCAAGTTACAATACATGATGAAAATGATTTGTATGTGTAGCAAAATTGCAATGTATAGATTTATGATCAAAAATTACAATCTGTATTAACCTGTAATGGTTTTAATGTAAACTTTAAACATACAAATACATTTTTTTTTGTTCGATGGAGGAAAACATTTAGACATGTCGTTCATGTTTTCAATGAAAACATGAACGACATATCTAAATGAAAACTTTTCATGAAGTTAGCAAATTAAATGGTATTTTGAATCCTATTGTAACCGAGTATATCAGTCTTTGGTTATAGTACTCAATATTAGCCTACATAAGTTGTAATCATCAATGATTAATTATCTGTGTTACTAAGTAAATAGTGGCCAACAGTTTTTGTTTTGCTTTATACTGCACTGTGACTTCCGTTGTCTACTTCTTTACAACTTTCTGTCTGCATTATCACGTTTGATGAGGCTTGGTGTGAAATGGTAGCAGGCCAGACTGGTGACCGAAAGGTCCCAGGATCGACTCAGAGCCATGGCACTGCCAGGTAACAACCTTGAGCAAGTTTTCATATACGTGTGCCTCTGTTCGCCAAGCAGTATAATTTGGTAACGGTGGTCAAAGGGCGGTGACGCTCTGCGGCTGGGAATGTAACCGTAGGTCTGGCATTATCCTGGCCATGCGTAACACACTCAAGTGGTCTATCCAACTATGGGCTCAAAGGAAAGGAAGGGAGATGAGCACCCCGCCTGAACCCCAATAGCGTATGGCGCCTTTACCTTTACAATTTATTACAGTGTAGCTTGTAGACGTCATTAGTTTGTTAATACTACACTATCAATCAATAAAAACAATTTATATAGCGCCATATTTCATGATCATATCACAATATCAGAGATACAAAACTAAACTGTTGACTAAATGCTTCTGCAGACTGCCATCGACAAAACAGATCTCTGCAAATAATATTCGTGCCGATTATTATTATAATAATGTTCATAAAATTCACGACTGTATTTGCCTTTATTAATCAAACGAATGGAATTCCAGCACAGTAGCTCTACAAATATCGATGATAATCAATTTCTAAAACCCATAAACAAATAAATTATCGGTACCTTACAACACACATGGGTAAAATTGCATATTAATCTTGGCCGAGCTAACTTTATACTTCAATTCTTATTACTTATAGGCAGGCACGTGGAGAGGAGGGGGTAAAAGGGTAAGTTACCCCAGGCCCTGCAATGTTTGGGGGCCCACTGTCACTCAAAAATATAAAGTACACCAGAATGTGCCATTTTAAAAAGAAAAATTTCTAAATTTTTGGCCCAGAGGGGCCCTGCGAGAATGTTTCCCCGCTGTGGCTCTCGATTGGCCTGTTTATGGGTCCAAATGTTCAGCTATAATGCATGTGCAATTGCAACACAAAAACACGTGTTGAACCGTGACTGAAATCACGAATAAAACATTTAACACCAGGTTTATATTTACACTTTTTCATCAGCATTATGAACCGTGCTGTACGTACACATTAAACAGGAAGTTTCTTTGCCGAACACATTTACACATCTGTACTGAATAGTAAATACTACAAGGCAAACAGAAATGTTACCAAAAGAATTCGACTATCCAACTATATGTGCAAACTATTGTTGGGAACCAAAGTCATTTTGTAAATGAGTCGCACTCAGTTATAGTCAGCTGATGAAAACCAGTTCAGTCTACCAGCTCAAACGTGTAGTGCTCCTTCCCCTTGTACGGGTACTGCTTCGGCATCTAGTAAAAACACACAGTTTACTTAAGAAATGTTTCACAACCATGAACGGTATTAAAACAGAAAAAACGACAAAGATAAACTCAGAAAATGTAAGATATATACATACGAACAAATGCCAACTCTAGACCAATCGCAGCCTGATAACGTTTGCCATTTTTTCGGAGTCAATAATAAAAAATCGGTAAACATTTACACAGCTTACCACCACAAACTTATGTTTCAGTTTAACTGTAGAATACATCTTAATGCAGTTTTACGCTCAACAGATGTCTCATCACATGATATTATCGAGTATTAACAGCTAAACACTACAGCAACAATTCACTCTATTAATGATTACAAAACTGTGGTAAATAACGATTAATCACATGATTAATCATTACAATCTTCAACAATTAATGAAATTTAAACCACTAATTATTTACAAAAGTCACGCCACTGAGAAAACTAGCATAACTGATAGCATAAAACAATGACTTGGATCCTAATAATGATAATAATATAGACCTACTGTTGTCCAGTTGCATATGTGGCAACTATTATCTGAATAACTATTAAAGTTAATAACAATAGTTAATGTGCAAGAAAAATGCACGCTTTTATCAACTTCATGAGTTATTTAGCAAATTGAAATTAATGATTAATTAATGTACAAGTTAACTACTGCATTCTTTTATTCATTATCAGCTCTATTAATGTTGTTTGTGACAGCAAAAAAGCAGATCAACTTACGATAGGGTTAATTAAGCGATAATCCTTTGTATAAAGAAGAAAGCCAATCACACTGCCGTAGAAGACCACAAAAATCAGCACCATTTTCCAGCTAAATACACACATAGGCAGTAAGCATTGAGAAAAAGGGTTAACATATGTTAAGAAATTAATAGCAATGATAAAATGTATATACTATTAAAAATTTTAAATAGTAACACCATTATACACACCAATGTATGATGATCTGCAGTTAAAGTTGTAGAATGAATTAAACCAAAAATTTGAGCTAATGCTCACGAGACACGTGAAACCTATAGCAGTTCGTGGTGCCACCTTGTGAATGATATAGACTTGTGTCGCAGCCCAAAATCGCCAAAAAATCCATAAAACCCCCTATTTTGGCATTCAAGGTCATTAAATTCGGCGCCAATTGAAAGCCAGTGTACGACTTCCTATTAGTGATTAATAGTAACCTACTAACAGTAACACCGTTACTGAGATACAGCGACTTATTGGCGACTTATTGGCCAAAAATCGCAAGTTTTGCCCACCCCCTTTCATTTAGTGCCTTCGTTCAGGGTGACCCGGTTCGAATTTATGGAAAAGCTTTACAGTTCCTGAAACTAGAGTCTTCCAGGCAGCCGACGGTGAAGATTTGGTGATTCTAGCTTGCACCATTTCTGACTGATCCACCCGTGTGACAGATGGACAGACGGACGGACGGACAGAATTGCGACGGTTAAGACGCGCTGAAAGCAGTAGCTGCTTTCGCGCGTAAAAACCAAAAAAGTAAAATTTAGACTTTTTAGTTTTAAAAGTCCAGTCCGTAAAAACCTAAAACATAGCTCACACTTGAATAACGTAATCAAAATTCAGAACTTTTTCAATATCTATTCCATGACCTATTCTACTACCCAAATATGACTGCATAAGTAAATTTAATAGGAAAACATGAGATGAAAAAGCAACATATAATTCAAGCAAATATTTACTAAAAAAGAAAATAAAATAAGCTATATCAGTGATTTTAACGTAACTTATACTAGGAAAATAATTCAAGTATGTCGTTTTTTCGGAGAAAATTAACTAAATCCAGGACTTTTTCAACACCTGTGTCTAATTTCATGACTTTTCAGGTTCTGATTAATATAAACTCCAAATTCAGGATTTATCAGATGCTGTGAGAGCCCTATAACAGAACTAGATTTTTCAGACCAATTTTCCAGCCCCGTATGAATACAGACTTTAGCAAAGTGCTCAATTATTATATAAAGTTGATGCACGACTTACTATGGCATCAGCGGCTCAACATCGGGACTCCATCTTGAACCAATCACAGCGTCAGCGTCAACATGCATCTACAATATAAAACATCAACCCCAGTGATGACATGAACTGTCACGTATATACAATGAACTATTAAAACAGTGGCATCGCGGGTCAAAAAGAAAGAACTGCAATTTTCCGACAAACACTGCAAACTTCCAACAGAGGACGGTGTGGGTTTACAGCCCCGATTTTTACATTTTTGGATGAAAATATTCTGGCACAAAGATTTTTGGACGACTTTCCAACAGACACTGAACTAGTGGTAATCATAGATCTCAAATCTCCACCGGGAATAATGCTGCAACCTGGCACAAAGTACTTAAAGGTGGGTGGTATCATCTAATAGTAAATAACACAGAATAAAAAAAAACAAAAAGCCCAGTTGTCTCTAGAACAGATGACCATACTGGTTGTCAGCGACCTTCAAGGTCATCCAAAATTGATGATTTTCATGTCATTTGAAAGCCAATATGTTACTTCCTATCAATGATCAATGACTTACCACAGAACATAACAACTCACTTTGTTTTGGCTATGGCAGTCAATCTGCTGACATTTAATCTTTACCAGAAAAATCTCAGTACCAGTAATACTGCTATTAAATCAATTCAAATGTTTGTTGAATGTACAAAAATTTTACAACAACTGACACTGGACAACGTCCATACAGCAGTGCTGAACCGCATACAATTAAAATTATAATAAGAAGTCAAACACTACTAGAATAATAAACAATTTCTATTTGCATATTGTGCCAGGATTATATAAATTGGACAGGCAAACATCATCAACAGCAGAATTATGGCTTTTTCTCCCCTTGGTCGTTTTGCCCTCTGGCTTGTTCACCCCAGGCTTTTTCACCCCTAGCTGATTGCTGATGGCTTGTTCGCCATCTGGCAGATTCACCTCCTCACCCTGGACGATTTGCCCCAGCTGAATACACCAGTGATTCATTATTGAAGCTTGTGTTTCTGTTTACAGAAAAAAGGCAACAAGTTAGTGTATTGTCACACCACTGATTAATAGTTACTTCAATTAACATTATACATGACAAATACAGCAAAAAATTCCACCCGCCCATTACCGGTTCGTTAAAATTTCTCCTGAGAGTTGGCACATCCCAGTCTTCGTACGGATCACGACCATCCCAGGATTTCAGCGGAAGCTTCGGGTAATCCCCGTAGCCCTCTCCGTCATCAGGATAAGGCTCATAATCCTCGACTCGCAGGCCGTATTTCTTTGCCGCAGCTTCTCTTTCTTCTTGTGTCTTTGGAAACTTGCCCGGCATCCAATCTCTGTTCCAATCTGTTAACGTAACATACAGTGTACACGTACTACAGAATAATATGCTAGGCAGGAGGTAAAGTTTTTGCATAAGCAGATCAATAAATGCATCTTTCGTTTAATTCTGAAAACACGAAAACTATAATAAAAAATGTGCATATCGTCTGAAGTGTTCAGGAAGGGCCTGAGAATTTTCCAGTTCCCGGCGCTGGAACTAAAACTGTGAGCCACAGAATCATATTGAGGCAAGTAATCGGGATTTACCATAAAAAGCTATACGGTGTCAGACTATCATAATAATCACACATACTTTAATGTACAAATTCTCTTTCATTTAAGAACACGCACTGTAAAGTTTATTTCATCCGACATGAAATGAAAACTTGTTGACCGGTGCTATGCCCCCGAATTTCGGGGGCGCTCATTTCGGCGATTTCCTATGCCCCCGAATACATCGGCTGTCGTAAGAGCCTGCCTACGGCAGGCGGCATGCCTTACACTAACACTAACCCTAACCCTAGCCCTTGCTGTCCTCGAGTCAACACTCCACACTTCATATACAAATACTGACAATAAGCCAATAAACCGTAACAAAAAAAAACACGTACATCCAGTCGCCATTGTTCGAACTGCAACTGCCGAACAATTAGACTGCCTCGTTAAAATGGGCGTTAATTTCTTCGCAAAAATTCTTGTTAGCGAACTAAACGACGCCATTTTCTTTGTTTACTTATGTTAATTAGCTTACAAACGGGCCGCAAGAATAAAAATAAGTAAACAAATTGTTATGTGTAACCAACTTAAGTCAAAACTTTCTTGTGAATAATGAAGATAATAATAAAACATTTGTATAGCGCTTTAGTGTCGTAGGCTAGTTTCAGACTTCAAACTTCAACAAGATGGAGGTAAAATGCAGTGACAAATAAGGATGAAATCAGTAATCTGTACTGGACTGCAGTGGCGTGATGCAGAAGACACAGGCTTCGCATACATCGAGGTACTGGATGCGCACATAGTCTCCGTAGACCGACCACCGTATAGGGGGGTTCTCGGGGATGAGCCATCGAATACCGCCAGATGCATTTTCTTTCGACCCACCCCCGTTGCCATGGCAACGAAATTTGGGACAAAATTGGCTATAACTCGGCTTGCGTAAGAGATTTTTGCGAGATTTTTGCGCCTATAGGGAGCTGTCGGGGATGAGTCATCGAATGCCGTCAATCGCACTTTTTCCGACCGATCCCCGTTGCCATGACAACAAAATTTGGGACAAAATTAGCTATAACTCGGTTTGCGTCAGAAATTTCTACGAGATTTTTGTGCCTATAAAGTTTTTTTTTGGAAATTAGCCATCGAATCCCGCTAATCGTGTTTTCCAACGACCGACCCCCGTTGCCATGGCAACGAAATTTGGCACACAATTTATACTAAGTTTATACTTTAAAGGTTGTCCTTACAGCACTCGCACTATCGTGTGAGGTGTGATTGTCGACTTAGAAACGATGACAACACTGATGGCGACCACAGCGTGAATTCTGTGACTATAGTTTATCTATTTCTAACGTCAGTATATCCAAACAAATTTTTCTTTTGAGAAAATTGGTCTTGTAAATTAGTTTATTATTAACAACACACTTTTACGCACGTGTTTGTTTACACTTACCGGAAACGACGCAAGTTCATCGTGTGAAAGCCGGCGTTTAGGCAGATCTATTGCGGCAAAAATGGCGTGGTCAATCGATTAGTAGTTTGGTAAGTATCGTTGTCATCGCGCCTTGGGCACGATTTTATATTGCGTTGTTTTTCGGAAAGATTGCCTTACTCCTGTGGGCGATAATGTGCTATCAGTCACCATGTTGTGTCGCATTAACCCTTTCAGTACGTGGGCCGTCGCTGTCCGAATTAACCCTTTCACGACTCATACCGTCGGCGCGACGGGATGCGCCAACTACCGCCCGTACCTGCCCCGTCGCGGCGACGGGATAATACAAATGCAAGCTTGAAAAATCCGTACGCAACTAAGGGGCTCTTTTAGTATTCTAACAGTGTTCCTTGTCACTTTATATATATTTTTTCGTTATATTTTTGTGCCTTTCGCCTTTTTGTGCACAAAGAAGTGGCGCGACGGGATGCGCCAACTACCGCGGTACTCCACCGATTCTGGTGAAAGGGAGTTGCGACCTTTCCGTGAGGAGCCAGAGACACTTCTTTATTTTAATTAGCATCTAGTTCTGCACCGGGACATCCTTCATGATTTTTCTTTACGCACTCCGCACTGCCGGCATGTCCACAACCACAACTGGTCAGGAGTCTTCAACTTGTTGAAGTTTGACCATACGCCAAAGAAGAAGAGGCGGTTGGATGTTGAAGATGGCTACCGAAAAGAATTATTGTGCCAATCGTTTGCTCCACAGCCACAAGTAAAATATGAAAATATGTAATTTTTGTTATTCATCCAGCGGTGTTGTGCCACGTTTAGACGATAAAGAAAGCTCAACGAGTATGGCGTCGAGTCAGCTGATCGAGCGCTCGCGTAGCTGGCGTGCATCTGGCTCGATGTGCATTTCAGCCAGTGCTCGTCGAGCCAGCTTCAATAATAACTAACATAGGCCTAATAACTAACTATTAGGATCTAGCGAATAATAAAATTTTTTGTTAGTAGGCCTACGTAGCAATGAGAGTTGCATAAAGCTGACCATGTTTAGCTCATATTGGACTCTACAAAATATTTTTAGACTTTTTAGCTTACCATACTAACTGTGATGCTATGGCACGATGTTTTGTCGATCTCTCTGTCTCTGCGACGTAGCCTAGGCGGCTATATATTGCGGCAGGAGGACTTGCATTTACTTACGTAGTGGTTGCGGCTCGTCAGGCTATCACCAGTCGCAAGCTCAGCAATTTTTGGTCGCCATTGTGACATATATGGTCCTAGGATAGACTAAGTCATTTTATAGACACAGTGGGTCTCGGTAGCCTTTGGTACAGTAGGCCTACGTTCTAAAATGAGATTTTTAGCATTGCTGCTGTATTATGCTTCCTCTGTTTTTTAGTGCTGTAGTGCGATTAAAATTTTTAATCGCGATTAATCTCGCAATTAAAACAATTAATCTCAGTTAATCTCGGAATTAATCGCAAAGCAAAAACCAGACAATATGTATCAATTATTATTCAAAGCACAGTTCACTCAAAAGTCACAACCTAATACTTGAATGCAATCTCAAATGCTGGCTTTTAGGTTGCTGTCATTACAGGCCCAATTAGTTATTTAACACCATATGAAGAACACGCAGCTTTTCCCAATCTGCTGCAGACATAAGTGATAACTGATGTTTGTGCTGTGCATTTGACAAAACTGCCATCACGGGCTCTTTGTGGCGCACCAGGTAAATTAAACATATAACGTTCCACCCACGATTAAAAATTAATCGCTATTAAAAAAATTAATCGCGATTAATGGATTAACGCGTTAATCTCATGTTAACTGCGATTAATCTGCAGCCCTACTGTTTTTGCTTCGTGTTGGCAGCCAATGATTGTGACGGTCGTCCTCCACCTGTGCTACGTCCTGTAAACGTGCATTAAGGCGATTTATGCATGTTGCAGCAAGGCAAGGCAGCATTTTTGGTGCACCTGTGATTTATACAGACGTTTACGAATACATACGTACAAAATTAACTT
>Ga0056128_1002098_pt1 | contig 23270 bp, 14 predicted proteins | sample WorMetLIZISLAND2_FD_71113 | JGI IMG/M metagenome (GOLD analysis project Ga0056128, IMG submission 71113) | Marine gutless worms symbiont microbial communities from Max Planck institute for Marine Microbiology, Germany - Olavius geniculatus... ... | reverse complement strand
AAAATTTAATAGCTAACAAAACTGAATAAGCTGCAATAACTAACCATAACCATAACTCTAACACTAATCCTAACCCCAACCCTAGTCTTAAACCCTAATCTATCATAAGGTAAACACTAACCCTAAACACTAGCGCCACCTATCTAATCTATGCCTAATGCTGGTGGCTGCTGCTGTCGGCTCTCTAGGCTGCATACTAGAGGGCTGACTACTAGGACACAGCCTAGAGAGCCGGCTGTCGTCTTTCTAGACACTTAAAAATTTTTATTAGTAGCAACGTCGGAGCTCAAAATGCACAAAAATAGTAAAAATTTCTTGGCGGCCGGGGCTTCACCCTGCTTCAAGAATTTAATTGCAGCATTTCCAGACCTCTGGATTTGGGGAAAGGGGACGAAAAGGGGGAAAGGGAAGAGCAAAGGAAAAAAGAAAACAAAAAAGAAGAGGGGAAAGAAAGAAAAAGAGATAAAGAAGGGAGGGAGAGGAATCGATGATTGATCTCACGCATTTTAATTTTCGAACCTTGGCAGCCATGATGCCTGGATGGACCTGGAGTGTAGGGGTGGGTGCATCCAAGGTCTCCACTTTTTCTGTGGTGGGGATGTGTCTACAAGCACCAATATCACAGGGGCAGTGAGGAAAATGCTTTGGTATCCATGGCACAAGGAAGCAAATAGCCTGTATGATTATGTGAACACCTTGTTACCATACTGTTTGGCCCAGGCTTCAAATGATATCTGGAATCAGCTGCTTGTGGTATTAATTCACAACAATTGTCTGTTGTATTTCCTAGATTTTTTATACACTGCATAATGTAGTAAAAAGTGCCTTTAACAGAATGCATTTTTGCAACTGAAATTTTACCAAAAGGTGTTGGCAGCCAGGGCTGTGCTGCAGAAACCATTGTGGGGACTTATGATGCTCAACACTCAACAGACCTTATAGTTGGCTGGGAAGGGGTCAACCCTTTCTAGTCTCCACCATGTTTGATGTTTCCACGTCTCAATTCTGTGTGTTTCAGGCACTTGTTGAAACATAGATTATGAAATTTGTTTTTTTTTCAGTTCAGCTCTGTACTGTTCAGTAACAGCGTTTTGTTCGTGCAAAGTCAAAGCAAACAAACTGTTTATTATGACAGCTAATATACACTAGTTACTTACTCGGAGTCAGTGCTTGTATTTGCAGTCCAGTGTGTTGACTGTTGAGTGTTGATTGTTCACTGGCGTTGGTTGTTGTCAGGATGGGAGAGATGAAGCTATTGAAATCTTGGACACTATCAGGTCTGAATTGTGTTATGATTTTAGTTCTTTTCTGCATTAGCCAGTATATGCTAATAACATGATGTGCTTGTTGAAGGGTTAATGGGTAATGCTTTATTGCTCAATTCCAGTCTGCTAAAATATTAAGCTACAGAAATTTTGTCTGAAATGGTCACGATGCAGACTCGGAGATTGGGAACGTGTCAGCCAGGCAAGCCGTGTTGAAGCGTTGGACAGCAACTGACAAACGCTGGAACAAGAACGAGGTTTTTCGCAGATCAGTCATCGCCTTGGTCAAACGCCTTCTGATTTGTGTTAGGAACTCCTGGATGCTGACACTTATGGGGCCAAGTGTTTTGAGTGCCACCTGAAAAAAGTCATGGGTGCCACTGAGTGAGCTGTACTTGTTTCTTTTTCTGACATGTGCACAGCTGCAGTCTCCACGGCACTGGCACTGGTGATGCACTCTGCTGCAGATAGGCATTCCCCAGAGTGTCGACCACTGTGACGTCCCAAGTGGCGCTGTGCCTGAGGGTTACATGGCAACAACGTCAAACTGTCAGGCCGCTTGCTATCGTCATGGACCAGACCGTGTGGTTTCTTCATGCTAGGAATGCCGGCTCAAGTCAGAGCATGTCAGATGATGTCATTAATGTAGTTGTGACGTAGTATTCTGCTGGAGCTTCGCTTGCAGGAAAAAGCGTGAGTGCGAAGAGTGTCGACAATGGCACCACACCGACAAGTGTGTGACTCGCAAAGCATGCAACCAAGCCTCAAAATGACGGCAACTCTCATATCTTTGTTGTCAAGATGTAGGCCACAGGCTGCAATAGGCAGCACGTGCAACCAGTCACCATTGTGGTTGGATGATGCTGCGAGAAGTCATGCCCTATGATGTGGCTCTGTGTAGCTTGCGAGCAGTTGACTGTACTCTTCCTGCACTGACATTCTGTCCCACTCTTGCCTTGCCCTTCAGCATATCTGGGTTGGTTCGACCGGCCAAGCACTGGTCAAAGTCGTCGTCCCCATTCGTACCTGGTCTTTGAGCAAGAAGCTGGTCCTGGAGCTGGGTTCTGGCAGCCGACGCCAAAAAGGCTGATGAGGCAAGTGACGAAACCCTCCTAATTTCAAGACCACCATTGCGAACAGGCATCGGAGAGGGACCTTTGTAACTGGTCGAAAGTGTGCAAACGGACATGCCCTTCGCAGTGGGATGACCGGAGTGTGTACAGAAGCTTGGAAGTGCTGAGGCGTGACTTCAGCAACAGTAATGCATCATGGGCAGACACAAGCTTCAATCTTTCCACCACACGAGTCGGGTCTGCCCATTGCTCAGCAATGCAAGCGTCCATTGTCGGGCCAACAGACAGTGCGGCACAAGCAGCGTGGTTTAGAGCTGTTCATGACGCCGCTCATCTTATCGCCCTTCTTCGCTGTGACCTCGCGCTTGTCAAAATTTAGTGAGAACCCAAACTCTTTACCTTTGTTGACAACAGTCAAGACGTCACTGGCCACTGTTGCTCTATAGCCCCCGATCGTGAAGTCATCAATGAAACCAAGTACTACCTCGGACTGCATGGACATCAACAATGGCTGTACTGTGAGGCACAATAAAAGTGGGCCAAGCATGTCGCCCTGTTAAACACCTTCCTCAGACGAGATCGAGTGACTGTCAAATTTTAGTGTGGTCGGCTTTCCGTAAGACTGAAAACAGAATTGGTACATCTCTGGCAATTTGGCAGCATTTATTTATTTATTTTCATGATGGAGTTCATCAGCAAGACTACTCAAAAAACTATATGTTGGTTCTCATGAAGGTTTTATTAGGCCATGCTTGGTAAAATGTGGGGGCTTTCACCTACAATGTCTGAGATTAGTGTACAGAAACTTGCCCTGAATTCATTGTATTATTTTGCAATACGGCCCACAGAGTCCCAATCAGGCCAGAGAATGTTGTGCTGCACCAAGTGAACTTTTAAATGTCCAATCATGCCACAAAGTGGCTCCGAGGGCCGAGAAATGTAGCGCTGCTGTCGAACATTCGACATTCCCTAGCCTGTGGGGGCCCACCATTTTGTGGGTTCCCTTTTAGCTGAACATGCCTTAATCCACCTGGTGAGGAATAATATGCATTTGGTATCCGGAGGTCAGTAGCAGAGCAGGTGTACGGCGTAGAGAGCTAGATAGCCTGGTGCAGGGTGGCTAGTGAGCGGATGGGGTTGAGTGAGTTATGCCGTGGCTCACGGGGGGGCCCACGTGCACTCAGTCACACATACCTGCTGCCTCTGATGACTGATGAATGAGACTTCAGTGAGTAGTGCGCGGGGGCTGACCACGCCTGGCTGTAGCCGTGGTTTGTGCGGCCTGTGGCGGGTACTGCTTTAGATCTATCCGTGCGCTACCTACTGTACACCTCTGTACCAATGGCGTAGCCAGGCTGTCTTCTGGTAGGGCATATTTTGTCTTGTATTTTCCTTTCTTTCGATGTTTTTTTTTGCTTTTTCATTTTCTGCATACACCGAGGGCATAAAGATTTTGAAGCACTTTTGTTGGTGAACGCTAAATACAACAGCAATTTCTGTTTCTTCCAGATTTCCAGACTTCAGACGCAGTCATGGGACCCTCCCTCCCCCCTGGTGCTTTCTGGGTGAGCCTCTGCCCTGTACTGCAGCATCATGAGTCAATGCTTGACCGTGGCGCTCAGGTTGTCTCTGTACTGAGAGATAGGATATCCTATACCTCAGTGGGTTGTCCGTGACTGCATTGGGCGCTGTTTCCGCCACGCAGACATTGTTGCAGGGTTCATCTGATGTGCCATCCACTGTGTGACATGACAAGCAGTCGTTGACACCCACCACGACGTCTCAATAGATCGCTGACTTTGTAGCTAGTCAACTTGTACGCTACTGTACCGGCGTCTCTCTGATTGCCCCCCCCCCGCGCCTGAACGTTTTATTGTCAGCACAGCAGTAAAAGCGTCAGCACTCATCCTATCACTGTGGCGTGCGCCCGTGCATGCTTAATGCTTTTGCTCTGCTCATTGATTGATTGTTATTTGTGGTGTACCTACCTCATCCAACAAGGTTATTAGTGGTGCTTGACCCATTGATGAAAAGCCACGCAACAAGGTATGATTGTCAATGTGGAGGACCGATTACTCTCCCTTCCCCCAGAAGTGAGAGCGTCCGTCAGACAAAACAGCGTTTATTTTTCTGGTGTTTTACGGTCACGTCTACTGCCGTAAAAAATTAAGTCGGGCGGCTTGGACCTCTATGCCTTCGTATACGCTGTCCCCTAAGTCCGCCCGTGCCAGTTCTGGGGAGGGACGAATGGAAAATTGAGAGCAGGGGGGTGTGCCCACGGTTGTGACCTGGTAATATCTGACATGTGCCGTTGTGCATGGTGTTCGCTGGTCGAGTACCAGTTTATTGTAATGTGTGATATGTCGATCTTTGTGCTGGCCTCACAAAGCAGTTGTGAAAACACTAAACCGTGGATGGTCGTTGGTTGCTACTGGCTCACTATGGCTGTTTGTACACCTGCTCACAGCTGACACGATGGCTGCAGTGGTTGCAGACTGCCCACACTTGTGGTCTTACGGGTGCTCGCATATGCAACAACGAAATGAATTAAGCAACTGTAAAACAAGTTGTACATGCAAATTCATGCAATGAAATACAGCTGCAGGTATATATAGTGCCATGTATCGCTCTGCAGTCGTAACAAATGCTCATGAAGTGTTGTATATTCCACTAATAGGTTATGACAGTTGCCAGGGATATTGGGTGACTGTTTTGTCAGGTTGCCGTCCCACATAGCCTGGAACTGCCATAACCATGTGCCGCCATTTCCCTGGTCTGCCAAAGTCAGATATGCAATTTGCCCCTATTCCTAACTCTATCGCTAACCATATACCTATCCTTAATCCCTTAACCCTCGTACTATTCGGACTAATGCCTCTTTCAAACTAGTGAACTGTTCCTGGATATTTAGTGCCAATTGCCATAACAGTTCTCCAAATTTCATGTGATATAGGTGCGATATTTACTACTTTTCATCCAGTCACAAACCTGATTACATGTTTGTCATTAGTTTGAATCGACAGTCGCATATTTTCTATCTGCCTGTTGATGTTATGGGATAGGTTTGTTTGTGAGGAAGACCAGGATATGATGAACTTGCTCGACAGCTTCATACTGCGGGATTTCAGTGTTTCCAGGTGTCGTGTTTGAATCTCTCATACAACTATAGTTATGTGCATTATATTCTGATGATGTACAGTATTGAATGTTATTATTTATACATTGCATTTGATATTCTGTTTCAGACAGCGTTGGTTGATATGATTCTTATATGTCTGATTTGTGTTTGGCTATTGATGAAAAGTATAAGAATAATTTATATTTTCTATGATGGGCTGTGGGGTGAAAGCCTGGCTGATTGAGGTCATGATATGTTAGGCAGTTGCTTTGGTAGTTTGCTTTGGTATGCTTTTGATGGCTGGACTGCACATGTTGTATTGCACTAGTTGAACTCATAATAGTGCTATGATGATTGACCTTCACTTGTGTCTTTATGCACATGTGCAAATTCCTAGCAGTTTTTTGCTGTTATCATGAAAATTTTTATTTGGTGGGCTTAAGACTAGAATATATATGTAACTAGAAAGCAGTCATAGCCCGCAGGTACCTCCGCCAAGGCAATGTTATTCGCCAGGTGGCGTCACCATCTTCGGTTTTGCAGCAGTTACCTTATGCCCCCTTCAATGCAATGGTAACGAAAATTTCAAAGTGATCCAGAATCCAGGATTCCTGCCGGATCACGCCCAGAATTGAATCACTTGTAGTTTATGCCATGCCCAACATACCCTCAAAATTTCAGAAAGATCCGTCCATAACTTTTCGAGTAATCTTGGTCACACACAGACAGACAAACAAAAACCGGCAAAAACATTACTTTCTTGGCTGAGGTAAATAACAAAGGTTCTGTCTTCCATTCCATGATACAAATGGTGCAGCTATATGCTGTTAGTTCTGAGTCTGACTGTTGTGCATATGTATGCATTGTTCAGTTATGAAAGCATGAGGGATCTGTGCCAGCGCTTCAATAAAGTGGTAGATGACTATCGGCAGCTGGTAATATTTTCTGTGCTTTTGCTGTGTCTACTTTTATAACTCCAGGCCACTGCATGGTGAAACACCTTCAAGAATTAACCAGCTTTCACCATTTGTGGTGGAAATGGGTCTAATGTGGCCAAGAAAATATGGAAAATCTTTAGATTTTTAGACAGTATCTAGCACCGAATGGTGTTTGTTTTTATGATTCGTGTGTTTGCTAAATTGCTTTTTTGCCTCTCTCAGCTAATGCATGCATTACTAGGATAAGTAAGTAAGTAGTAGTTTAATGCATTCATTGCAGATTTGCAATCAGGTCACAATGTCACGTAAACAGTAGAGCAATTTACAGCAAATGTCTTCTGTAAAGTGGAGAAACCCCAGTTGTACTGACACATTTTTTACAATATAGAGCTTTGAGAAATAATGGTTTATTATCATGCTGGACCAAAAGGACACTTGCAGAACCACCCAGCTATGCATGAATATGAAAAAACTTGTTAAATTTATTTAATGAGCATCTAAAATTTGCCATCACAAAGATCATCATCAGGGATTTTTTGTGCAATTCAAGTGTACAGCTGGTTAAGCCAACATCATACTGCATGGGTTTAAGGTAGTCATAACCTTTCGTCATAGGCAGCAGTCCATGCAAACTATGTCAGTCACTCCGATTTTGTCAAAAATAATGTCTTATTTGACTGACGTAAGAAGGTGTGAGGTCTGTCTGTGTTGTGCAGTGTTCATATTTGTTGGGCAGGGCAAGAACAAGGAGAATGAACTTGAAGGCAGCAAGCGACGTGCAAGTGTTGACTTGTTGAGGCACATCATTCAACAGTGTTACAACCGTGCTGTAGTTGACCCCGATAAACTCAACATGTATGAACCCTTCTCACCCGAGGTATGCATCATCATCATTAGTGCAATTTCTGTATGACTCTCAGTGATGTATTACTCGAGTCTGGCAGTAGGTTTGAGTTGGACTCTGGTCCTTATTTTTCAACATTCAGACTCATATTGGACCCTAGTGACTCAGACTCTGATCGTAATGATTTTTGTATTTTCATTAATTGTTTTGCTAACGTAGCATCAACAGACAAATGTAGACTAATTTCTAACACTCTGCTGTGTTGTGGTTTTTTACAACATGATCAAATTGTGAATACTGAATCTTACAAACGTTCTGCCTCATCCGGCTTGTTGGACTTGGACTTGAATTCTTGTGACTTAGACTTGGATTTATAGCCATCGGATTGGGACTAATTGGGACTCGATTACGTCACTCATTACATGTGGCTTGGTAGTGCAACGGTAATGGGTCGGACTGGTGACCGAAAGGTCCCAGGATCGACTCCGAGCCAGTTCACTGTCAGGTAATGACGACCTTGGGCAAGTTGTTCACACACATGTGCCTCTGTCACCAAGCAGTGTAATTTGTCACCGACCTCACCGCCAAGAAAGCGGTTGAGGTCTGTCTTACCGCCCATGCAACTGAGTTGTGTTTGCACTCACTGCTGGCTCAGGACCTGTAGATGGAGATGAGCACCACCCCTACGGAGGATCTTATGAACCTCTGTGGACCACCGGACTATCTACATACATCACTGATTATTTTGCATTGACTGTAACTCTTGAGAACGGTTTCCTTTGTTTTTACCTCTGCTCTCTGCTGGGAGACTGTGAGAGGATATGTTACATGATGTACTGTAAACTAAGTCAGTAGCTACTATACACATGGCCGGAAAGTTGTTTTGATTTGTATGTTACGCAGTGGCTTTGCAGACTGCTGAGGCCTGTAGGTCTAATCACTAATCAAAACCAATACACTAGATGAAGCTGTCTCAGGCACCAGGTGCCATGGAATTGTAATGCTTGACTGAAATTGCTTCTTGTTGTCATACATAGTGACACCAGTTGTTGTTGCGATGCTGCATGGCAGGTTTATGGTGAAACCAGTTATGAATTCATCGACCAGATCATCCGGACAGTAAACTTCACTGAGGAAGACAGATTCATTGATCTGGGAAGTGGTGAGTTGAAAGACTTAGCTCATTTTAGCTGATAACTGAGTCATTTATTACACCAGTAGGTGACACATACAAACTATGATATAACATAATACAGTATGCTTTAAAATTTAGTACATAGTGCTATAAAATTGATTTAGCAGCCAGTTTAGACTTTAAAAACAGGTTGAGGTTTTGCTTGCTGAATGTCATGAGTTAGAGGGCAGGTTTAGCTAGAATCTTTCATTGTAGATTGAATGATAAGCCTACTGAATAATACTTCACTGCTGTGCTGATAGCTTGCATTATGAGGCCAAGTAAGTTGTACTGGTACGTAAGCTAAAACTTTCTGTTGCTGCACACTTTAGAGAGTGCTTATTCTCCACATTCTCTGTTGAAGAGAACAGAAAGTCCTGTGCCTGGATTGCTGGAGTTGTTGCTGGTACAATGATTTATGAAGTATTAAACTTTAGTTAGCTTTTTGACTTTTGCATCACCGCAGTCTATCTGTCGCAGTGGTAGAATTCAGCAATATCGAATAGTGTTTATTTACATTCATAGATGCAGACACTTAAGTGACTGAGTAATGGCACTTTTGTGCTGCAGCAACAAGTTTTTGCAGATGTAGGTCAGAGCTGAAATAGTCAAAGAGTTTTTGACAATAGCATTGTGGTGGGCTGTCTTTGATGAACGAGGTTGTATGTTGTACAGGTGTTGGTCAAGTTGTGGTTCAGATTGCGGGATCAACACCGTGTCAGTCTTGCTATGGAATGGAGAAAGCTGACTGTCCCGCTACGTATGCTGAGGTAGGGCACATATCATGCAATTTTATTTCTTTTGGTGTTTTATACATCTGTCATTTATGTTTTGCGCTGTTCTATGGCAAACATAGATAACTATATTATTGCTTATTACATGTTAGTATTTTGGCAGTTACTGCGCTCTGGGAAACTTTTTTATCAGTTTTCTTTTTTCAATGCCTTTAGACCTTTAGACCCAACCTTGACCTTTTCAAGCCCATATGGGACAAAGATGTTCGGAGGGGCCAGAACTATATTGCAGTCTAATAGGATGGCCGTATAATTACTTAAATCAATTGTTTTATGATCTCTCTTAGGTTTTTGATGCCAGTAACGTTGTTGCTTGTGAAATCAAATGTTTGTGTTTATTCAGCAAATGTCTGTGGAATTTCGTCGTTGGATGGCATTTTATGGCAAAGATTACAACCCATATGAACTGGAACGAGGCGACTTTCTGTGCGAGGAAATGAAAGAGAAAATAAACTCGGCGACGTAAGCAGTGTAGTTTGAATTTACCTGAAATAGACGCTAATAGAGCTGTTTCTGTAAAATTCTTATTTGTGAGACTAGCTGATTTACATGCAGTTTGAAGATTTATGTCAGTCTGTTACTGTTCAGAATGTTGATGTCTCCACACAGCTCAGTGGGTGGTCAGTTGTGTGTTAGTGTGGGCGGTTTACGCTACTAGCTCATCTCACTTATGATCACGATTTTGTGATGGACTTTTGTCTGACTACCTCTTTTTCTCCGCCTGTTATCTCCTTTTCTTATTTTTATGCACTTTCACTTTTCTTGTCCGTTCTGTTTAATTGAGCTAGGAGATCTGGATAAGTAATGTAAGCTTTCGCGGTCATAACCCATCATGCCTTAGCGATTTGGCAAAATACTCGTCTAAAATTTGTTATGAAATAATGTTTGATAGTAGTTTGAAGCTTTCAGAAGATGCTGTAGTTTTCATATGTCACTGCTGTGGAGATTATAAGGCGCTAGTGGTGGGAGGCTTGTGTCTGAAGCAGTGTGACATTTGTTTATTTGCTTGTTGTGTTTTAGCTTTGCTTAGCAGCGTCAGTTAGATGTGTTTTTATGTAAGTTGTTTTGTTCTTTCAGAGTGATCTTCGTCAACAATTTTGCATTTGGGCCTCAGACTGACCATCAGGTAACCGATTTTTCAGTGTTTTGTCATATATCGCATACTATTTGTTGTATATATTTAACATTGCCAATTTCTTTTTAGTCTGTGATTCCGTTGTTGTGAATTTAAATGAGTTTATTTGTGTATGTAGCTAAAAATGCGCTTTGCAAATATGAAGGAAGGAGCCCGGATCATTTCGTCGAAGGCATTCTGTCCTCTGAACTTTCACATAACTGAGAGAAACCTCAGTGGTAGGTGTATTCTGTCTACTTTGTTATGTGTTGTGTGTTATTTGTTATATGTTATATCTTATATGTTATTTTACTGTATTATGTTTAGCATTTGCTGTGATGTGATTTTATTTAGAAATAGTGGCTCCAAAATGCTTTTACTTTGCCACTTTCTACATTTGCTGGTTGATTAACTTACAGTGTAAAATCTGCTGTGTTTAGATGGAAATTTTTGTTCGACAATGTAGTATATTCACATGGTATAGATTGCACATTCGCTGCTGTGTTAAAGGTTGATGGAAGAAGATAACTGCAAAAAATTGTGAAAATCGGAAAAAAGGTTAATCGTATTTTTGTTGAAAAAAATAAGATGCAATCAGTATGGGATGGGGAGTGCATGATTTGTGCATGTGTGTGTTAGATATCGGAGCAATAATGCGAGTGTATGAGCTGCCTCCATTGTGTGGTGCTGTCTCGTGGACGGGTCGTCCTGTTACTTACTACTTGCACACCATCGACCGAACAGCCGTGAGTTTGACTTGATTTAAGATGGTTTAATTTTACAGCTCAGACTTGCGTATGAACTTGACGAAGGAGTTGTATTGATTACAGCTACTTGTTAATGCCTTTCTGTTGCTGCAGATGTAGCAGAAATGGCATCTAGCGTGTATTTGTAAGTTTCAACATTTGGCATTGTTGTCTAGCATTTGCTATACATTTTTTTCTATTTTAGCAATGCTTGTGATGTTGCAGTTGGAGAGATATTTTCTGAAGCTGAGAAATCCACAACTTGTCGTAAGTTGACTTAGTGCAATATTTCGCTGTTTCTTATATTTGTGTGTCAAATGTAAGTGTCTGTTAGCTATTGTTGCATATACTAAACTTGACAGTAGATTACTTTTTGCATAAAAGTTAACATTATATGTAGTACATATTTTTATGTAATATGTTTAGTGATGTAACTAGCATGAGTGAACATTTTTTGAACAAAACCGTGTGAACTCGATAAAGTAATTTAATGCTGGTCAGGTCGCAGTAGTTGATTTAGAACTGTGTTTTGCTGTATTGATACCCAGGTGGTTGGTCCACCATCAGTGCGTAAAGATCGTCGTGGTCGAATCGTCAAACCTCTGATTGATGACACACAGGTTTGTTGCACATTGTTCGATTTTGTCATGTTTTTGACACCCGGCCTATAAAAGGCATTTTTTTGTGAAATTCGTCATCGTTCTTTTTTTGATGCTATTGGTTGAGTGATGGCACTCGGTCTGTAAAAGGCTTTTTCCAACAATTGCCGTAAATTTGTTTTTTCAAACTTGGCAAAACCTGCAGCGACTGTGGGAAAATCCGTTATTTAAATAGTAGTAGCATCACTAATGAAAAATAGCAGTTGTTGCACGTTGCAGCAGCAGTAAGAGTAGCATCACCTCTCATCGTCATTCAGTAGTAAAGTATCAGTTTACTGTAGTTTTCTAACAGTTGTTTATTTTCTAGTGAATATTCCGGTTTTTTCAGTTGATATCAGTGCATAGTTGAGTTCATAAGTTAATTTATGGTTGTCCCAGAGTTGTATCTAGTCGTGATCTGTCTAGATATCGATGTGTCATTCAGGTTGGAAATATTACCGATTGTTTAGACAAGAACAGTTCGACTTGTTTGTATATTTGTTTATCATTGTGAGTATTTTTTTGTGAATTTGTCAATTAAATGTATCAGCCATGACATGAACCAGTGAGTACAAATATGCTCATCTGTTTGCAGCTCTCAGAAGTGTTTGTATCAAACAAAAAGACGAAATCATGTCAGCGTCGATTAAAAACAAAGAAAACAAACTTCTGTATGTGTTTAAAGCTATTATTATTGTATCTACTTCACTGCAAATTTTATTCTCTTACGAACATTTTTGCAGCAGTTGTGAAGTTTGTCTAGTCATTTTGCATTTTGAGTCTTCAGTGCGCATGTTATAAAATAATGTTTTCAATTCTCTTCCCAGAGATGTTGTCAATTTTAATTTTTACAATCTAAATGTACTATTTGATGGGTTGCGTTTTCCAGTTTTCTAAAGTTGTTTTGTTGTTTGTGTTTTATCATTTGCCTTAATTTATTAAGGCCACTCTTAAGTTTTTTAATGAGTCTTGAGTGTTTCTTAGCATTCACTGTAATACTGTAAGTACCAGTAAATAAAACTATGGTTTGTAATAATATTATAGTCACACTAGATAATTGTAGTAGTGTAGTAGAGACTAAACAGGATTGTTTCAAGAAACTGTCTGAATGTGTGCACATATTCAGAATTTGCTGAACAAATCAATTGATGATAGACTGTTTTTGTGACAACTGAATATGATGTTTATTTTTGCTCAACAGCGGCTCATCGGAAGGATAAAGGGACGATAGCACGGAGGTTGCAACAGGCTAGGCTGGCAAAGGACCACGCCAATCAGTCTGCTCAGTCGTCTCGTCGCCTGCGTCCACGTCGACGAATTTCACTTCGCCGTCAGCATCTGTCTCCAGTCACCGGTATGTCTTGCTTCAGTTTGTGACCAGTTTGCACCCAGTGCAACTCAGCCTGGCCAGCCCTCCGTCAGTAGCTCCAGTGTGTACCATCAAAAGCTAGAGTATAAACAGGCACACTGTGCAATGCACTAGCTTTGTGTCCATGGTCTTGCAGTGTAAACTGGTGTCTGGCTGAGGGCTAAGTAAACAGAGGCATGTTTGGTAGCCAAGCAGCTTGGTACTGCTGGCCAAGCTGCCTACTGAACGGGCCGCTTGGCTTTCTTGTAAATGTCATGAATATTTAGGAAAGCTACGGGCTTGTGTGTGAAAGCATAACGATGGTTGAAAGAATAAATTTATTATTTATTATTTAATTGATCATGTCCTGTGCAATCCAGCAGTAACAACACAACACGATGCTACCAACAGCACTCAAAAAATGTTGCACTGACAAAACGAAAGTATACAGCGATTTGGACTATTACGTAATATTGCAGCATCCATTGTTTCCAAACAAATGGCAGGAAGTGCAAGCAAGCATGTACGCGATGTACTTGCTGTGCTAGCCACTTGCCTACTGAACACGCCTCTGAAATCTGTGCCACTGCATATCTATGTGCATTGGTTCTCAGTTTTTTCATCAATTATATCGTTGTTGTGGCTCCGGTGTGTTCTTTTGCAGTTGTGACTTCTGGAAATCGGTCGTCGGCAACTGTTCGGCATGCACGTCGAATGTCGTCTTTGGTTTTGCATCGTCAACGTCGCGCCGCCGCCAGTTCTGTAGCACCGCCCATCTCACAGCAAGCGACCCCTGCATCATTGTCATCGCCACCCACACGTCAGTGCACAGCGCTCACATCACTGTCTTTACCCTCACCAACAAACAACCTTCCACCCGTGTCCTCCATCACTGTGTCTTTGCCGCGTTCCTTTGCCTCAGAGCTGGCTATCGCATTACATGGCAGTGTGACAAGTTTAGTAAGAGATGACAGAGAAGCTGTGATGCGTGAGGACGATTCAGCATCTACGCGTGCTGGTTTGTACCACTAGCTTTCACTTCTGCAGTTAAACCTATCTCTGTATCATTGCTATATTAAGTGCTCAAATCAAAAAGAAGCATAATTCTTTCTTGTAGTTTAAAAAAAATAAAAAAGATGACTGTACAGTGATTGATACAGATGTCTCAAGACTTGTAGGGCCTGTCAGCACTAGTGCAGTGTGTCAAGTAATACTGCTCTCACTACTGCTTCTATAACTACTACGAGGGTCGTTCGATAAATAAGTTATAAAACAGTGTCGTTCTGTTATTTTTTCAAATATCAAAAATCCGAAATATACGTTTTGTAGGGAATTTAATTCTGAGTAGCAACTGTGAGTTTTATGATGATAACGTCACTGATGTCATTTATAGACATTAAATACGGTGACGTTGCTACTGAAATCCTCCCGAAACGAACAGCGTGCCATTATTGTATTTTTGTGGGCAAAAAATAAATGCAAATCAGATTCACTCTGAGATGCATCTATTATGTGGCAACAAGTGCTTTGCAAAGTGAACAGTTCACGTTTGGTGTAAAAAAATGCTAAGTGGACAGAAATTTGTATCATATACCGATGTGCAATTAGTCGTTCTTTAGTGGCATGGACAGCAGACAGCATTGTTCTTTACATCGGGCATTCAGAAGTTTGCTGACAGATAGGACAAATGTTTGAGCGAACTTGGAAGATATGTTGAAAAATGAAACATCAGTTTTTAGCATTTAAAGAGATGGCATTAACTGTTAAGTTTATTCTTTTTTTCGTTTCTATGCTGTTTGTCACTTGCGAGTTATGATAGATTACTGTTGGGGAAAATGCTACATGTGCAGACTGTGTTCTGTGAACAGCTGACATCACAACAATGACGTTATCATCAGAAAAAATTTATGCACGTGTTCAGAATAAAATTTAGTACAAAAGATATATTTTAAATTTTTCAACTTATTTATTGAACGACCCTCATACTTTCTGTATTCTTTCAGCTGATCCACTTTACTTAGTACATCTGATGTCTTTTTTTAGAGCTGGTAGATACATTTAAATGCCAGATGTTTCTTCCCGTTACCCAACCAAACTGCTGAACAGTGTAGAATATTGGAGCTTTGTGGATGCTATTTTGTTGTTGTATTCATGATGCATATTGCATTAAGTAAGTAAACTAGTCTTTGCCGTGTGCTGTTTTTCTGCTAGTTGTTGGTCTGTGATTGCTCTGTTTAACGTGGAAGATGAATTTTGTGTCTTTCAGCTTCTTGGAAAGCACTGTACATTGAAACATTACAAGAGCTGCAAGTGCTGTCTGTGGTGAAACAAATCAGTGAACAAATTGCATTTGCAAACGTATGTGAATGCTGCATAGCATTTTATTCTCGTTATCAACCAACTGTTATTTTCTTAATATAAATTTTGTCAGTATTTTTTCAAGTTTTGTCTTACCTTACCTTACCTCCCGGGTGGGCAGGCTCTTACACCTTCCCAGCGCTGAGGCCGTATCAGTTCGGCCCAATGCGCGTCCTCGAATGTAACCACAAGGTTACAGGTAACAGCTATAAAGCCGTAGCCAGCTGTGAAGCCGAAACCAGCACAAAAGCACTGGCAACGTGTAGCAAATCTGCTCTCACAGGTTTGGTTAGCTTTTAGCTAGCTCCTACCCTCCAGATTTCAGAAATCTTTCGGGTCATCAGTGCAAAGCCCCACCACCAGGACAAGGTGGCTGATCACGGTGGGAAGTTTTGTCTTATTGCCTACAAAAATCTCAAAATATTAATCTCTTGTATCTCATAAGTGTAAGACTCATTATTTTAACTTATTGTTGTAAATAAATACTATTCTTTCTATTGGTATTGTTGCTATTGTTGTCACTATATTTATTTCATAAGAAAACAGAGCTGATAATAAAAGTCTGTATATCAAAAACCATCAAAATATTTTTATTATTGCCAAAAATTAGATGGCATTATTTTCTTCTTAATTGTACAGATGTTGCTATATGTTTTTTTTGTTGTTGTGTGTTCAAACAGAATACGGCAGTGTTGTGCAGACTTTCTTATCATATTCAATTTCTAATGTTTTTGTGCAGGCTAGTGCTGGTGGTATAAAGAAAGATGTGCTTCTTGGAAAAATAGCAGATCTATCGTCAGAAAAGCATCAGTGGATTGATGACCGGCTTCGTGAAATTTCAGACTTGATGAAGAAAGCTAGTAATACATTGGAGGTGAGTATTTTAGTTGTAGTTGTTGCTTGATAATTATTAGTACAAATCATACACTGTTAGCATTGTGTTATGTAGGAACTGACTGAAATTTTTTGTTAGGCATTAGTTGAGATATTTTAAAAAGAATGTTATTGCAGCAAAATCGAAACAAAGGCATGGAGTATCAGTGGCGTCTATTCTCCCTAAGTCCTTGGAGCAAGTCCCCCCAACTCAAGGTGAGGCGCCTCAGGCGCCGAGAATGAGGCGTCGTAGGTGTCGAAGGGGTGGGAATGGGGAGGGGGTACTTGAGCATCGTGAACTCCCCCAGCGGGGTCCAGGGCGGAGCCCCATCGAAAAACGAATTTGGTGCATTTTAAACGTCACAGAACACTTCTGGTTGCATGGTGTCGTAAATCAAGAGAACAGCATATTACATGCTGAAATGCAGTATGCCATGAAAACTGGGCAGCAGACTTGTACATTGGTTACGGCAAGAACTAACATTTGCGATATCTCGAGGATTAACCATATAATAACCAAACAGTAACAGCGTCATTAGCAATCTTATCATCATCATCATCAGCATTACCTGCAGCAGCAGCAAATTGACACTGCCACTGATAGACAAGACAGACACACAGACTAGAGTCCAGTTGTCATTGATATAAGCCTAAGCAACTTGCATGAGTGTCAACTGCGTCATGAGGCAACCGTACATAACCGTACAGAACATTAGTCTGTTTTTCAGCTACAGTATGATTAAGCGAAATGATAGATTCATAAGTTATGTAAATTGATCAAATTACAACCTTTATTGAGTTTGCTGTTGACATTTTAGTAATTGCTGCTGTTTTCATTGTTCACCGGGTGTCTATACAGTCTACAGTAGGTTTTCATAGATATAAGGAAGTTGGTAGCATCACTCATCTTGGTTCATTTACTTGTCTTGTTCTTTTCTGATGTCTGTCATTTTTTTCAGTTTTTATCCACCAGTCCATTCTGTTGCTTTAGTGATTACTTACTGTCTGCTTGAACAACATCTGGTGGACAATCATTCCATCAAAGACGGCAGCAGTTGCCAAAACGTCAACAACTAACTTGATGAAGATTGTAATTGGATGAAGTTATACTTATTTTTTCAATCTTCGAATCTGTTCGAAGAAATGATGGGCTGGTTGACAGGTTGATGCTGTTGGTGAGGATTTGCTGGCACAGCTGCAGAGCACTTTGTTAGATCATCTTCGCGCTGAAACCTCCACGGCCAGACTTCGCATACAGCTGGAGTTTCTGTTGGATGTGAATGACCATGATATGGTAGGTTACTGGAGAATCATATCATTCATAACAGTTGACGTATCACTAATGGTGCAAACAAAATATACTTGAACTAAGTAAAAGTTTAAAACAGTGATAGCAGCATTAGCTTTTCAGACAGTGGTAATAGTCCACTCGACATCACAGTAATGCCGGCAAGATGAGATAAGGATGAATAATTAAAACTGTACTTTGTTGATAAAGAGTTTATAATTGAGAAATGTTTTTTTTGCATGCTTAGATGTATGAAATTATATGTTGTTGATTTTTAGTCTTTGCCATTTTTGCATAACTGTATCAGTTCAGCTAGCCACTTATAACTTGGACTTTCATGAAAAAAATTGTTTTGCTAAGTAAGACTCATGCAGCTAAATAAGATGCTGCAGGATATGGACTTAAGCTGATCTGTATGCTTCACTTGTGGTACATGTTTATCAATTTTACGTAATTTTTGCTGTTGTTTTAGCTTGTTGAGAAATCCGAGCGAGTGTTCAATGCGTCATCAACATTAACCCCAGACTCTATGATGTCAGACGAGTCCGAAAGCCGGGACTGGCAGCTGGCTGCTGAGCCAGTCGCTGGCAGCAGCTTGACTGATGTACCTCGGTTTGCCACAAAGAAAATGTCGGAGTCTGATGTTTACCAGTTAGGCACTGTGTCGACTGAAGCCACTGAATCTTTCATTCCTGATGACTCTTCAGACAAATGTGAACGTTCCAATGTGACCGAGGAGTCTCCGCAGTTGCTCAATCGTTGCATGCTCTCTGGCATCGACGACAGCTTCACGTATTCTGATCTCAATGTCTCTACTGGATCTGCAGATAGGTCCATGGAGGCTGGACTGAACGAAGCACGGCTCTCAGCCAGCGATTGTCACGGTTGTGACAGTTCTGTGATTAGTGCTTTGAAGGGATCAGATGTGGAAGACTCGAGTTCTAAGCACAGCAGGAGGACAGAGGAGATATCCGTGCTGCAGCCCACATTCTCAGTATCAATACCAATATCAACCATGTTTGAGATGGAAACTAGAAAGGATGAAAATACTGATGTTGTCGGTACTGAGGTCCATTTGTCGGATGGTCATGGTGCTGCCAGGGAAGTTTATTCACCAATCAGCGATGCTGGTGCTGAGACGATCACACCTGCGCCCAGTACATCGCCAGTCAACCGTCGTATGGTGCGAGAGTTCAGCCCAATTTCACCTTTCACTCCCAGGCCCAGTGCTCCCAACTCGCCTCTACCAGTTGTGTCTCTGAACTGGCCTCACAATGCATCATCATCAACATCATCAGCGGCAGCAACAGCTTGTGACAGTAATGCGTGGAGTATCGATGCGTCACTGCCGCCAGAGTGTGTGAGACAGATGCAGCAGCATCAGTCTGATGTGATACCACCGAGAGACAGTCGTTTCACTTTCAATGCTGAGTATTTATCGCCATATCTTTGTCATTCAGGCCAGAGCCAGGGTGGTTTGGTTGGACTGATAGAAGTTAGTACATCAGCAGCTGGTCTGTGTCACAATTTCAGTTTCCAACAGCAGCAGCAGCAGCCACACACTGGCTTTACCTCACACCGAAGTTATCACCATTCAGAAAGCCGATATCCTGGTCCTGTTTTCCCACGTCATCAATACCACCTACCTTACGCCCAGCAGCCTAATGTGTATTATGCTGACACTGTCAGTGGTGCTAGTGTACCAGCACACTCCCTGTATTCTGCCAGTAGCCACAGGCAGGTTATTGTATCCACTGCAGAGGCTGGTAAATACAGCATTAGTCAGTCAACAAGTCGACTGCAAACAGCTAACACTGTTAGTGGTCAGTCATCTAACCGAGACATTAGGTCATCACAGGTGGTGGTCAGTAATGTTGGACATCTGTCGGCAGTTAGTACCCAAGCTCACATTGACAGCCACAACGACCGGCTGCAAACGTGTCATAGTGCTGACACCAGCATTGGCAACAAGGGTTAGTCGTGTGTGTGTACTTCTGTTTGTATGTGAAATTAATGAACATATGTGATGATAGTTAGTTGGAATTCAATTCTAATGCTACTTATAAGTTTCTTTCGCTCACCCACTTTTCCAGAGTTAGAGTAAATTGAGTTTCACAGAGAGAATGTTGGTGCATTGCTGTAACTGTTTTTTGCATGGTTGTGTTACAGAATTAGCTTTCCCGGTCACTACACTAGTAATGTTAAAGAATTTTGAAGAGAACCCATTCTTCATCTAACATTTACATGATCCTGTTTACACCAGCTCTGTCTTTTTGACAATTCCATGACATCTTTTCAGAGTACTACACTGTCCCCGACATTTTCGACTGTAACTTGAAAACCACTTATCAAATTTTGATAATTTTTGGTAGGAATATTTCTGATACAACTTGCCATCAAATGACCATTTAGTTTTCCACCTCACCTAACGTTTGTTTCTGCACTACCTGGGGAAAACACAATGAACAAAATATCACTTTTTTATCAAATGCGATATGATTGCTTAGTTAACATAACGTGTAAAAACATTTTGTTTAGGCCTACATTTTTGGCACTTTGGCCGACATTTTACACAGTTGTCCATTTTTCAACAGCCTGCAGTAGAATTGCTTAAAGTGTTGGCCCACTATGCAAACACGAGCAAGGAGACACTTTTTCCATTCATTGACAGCAGTATCAATAATGTTCTGCTCAAGACCAATCCAGGCTATACCAGTCGCTTCTTGACTTCACAAACATTCCTAAACTTCATCTGGTAGACATACCGCTGCATGACAGTCAAATCTTGTAACAGACTGACTGTTGGGGCCCAGAGGTAAGGATAGATGGAATTTATCGACGTTTTGTCATTCATTTCAACACATATTATGCTTGGTCTGCTTTCCCAGGTAGTGCAAAAGCAGATGTTGGGTGAGGTGGAAACTAAAACACTTATTGAATAGCCAGTTGTGTCAGAAATATTTCTGCCAAAAATTATTAAAATCTGCTAATATTTTCAAGTTAACAATTGATAATGTCGGGGATGTTTTTTTCAGGTTTTCTGTTTATTTCAACACATATTGCACTTGTTCTGCTTTCCCTAGGTAGTGCAGAAGCATAATTTGGTGACGTGGAAAACTGAATGGTAATTTCATGGCAAGTTGTGTCAGGAATATTTGTACCAAAAATTATCAAAATTTGATAATTGGTTTTCAAGTTACAGTCGAAAATGTCGTGTTTTTTTCAGACAGTGTAGTGTAGACAGTGCATTAGGTGCTGTTCCAGTGTTGATGCACTATATAAATTGACTTTTTATTTTCTTACTGACATATTTATGTTTATCTCGGTTTTTATTTTATTTTTAAAAATCTTTTTTGAGTAGTCTATCAAAGTCTATCAACATTGTAGTTTTGGTTATGAGAAATACAACCTGTTGTCTTTTCATAGTGAATTTGTACAACAGTTAGCAGCAGGATGTCAGATGGTTCAAAACATTTTGAGTTATACTTGTAAGATTGCATTAAATTTGTGGTGTTAAGGCCACATGTTTTCTAACATTACACAGTTTTCTGGCATCCACCACCGGTAAAGCAATTTGCTGTTTTCTGTGTTTTGGATGTGTGCATGTTTGTAATTGGGCATGTGGCGTGTTGTGTACAGGTGATGGTTGTTGTGTGGATGAGCAATATCGGACTTGTGTACAAGGTAACTGGCGGCAGCCTCAGCAGCAGCAGTTTCAGCCAGTCACAGATGGACATGCTGAGTGCCCAAAACCATCGACAGCAGCCAGGAAGTCTAAAAGTGCTGCAAGACCGAATAGCAATTGTCATCCACTCCCTGAACGTGTCGTATCCGCAGCCGAGCATTTATTTGCACTTGGGTCTGCACAGACAACGACTTCGTGTGGCAAGCCACGCAGTGGCCTTGCAATCTGCCGCAGCAACTCGCGTGACTCCGGCCTTGGCAAGGACAGTGATAACGGCTGTAGTACTGGCAGCAGCGTTCCAACGGCCGGTCAGTCTTCTAACGTTCTGCCCACTACTCGTGACTTCCGATATGTTGAAGGTTTTCACAGTCCATCAAGGCATTCTACTAGTCAGTCTACGTCGCAGCCTGCTTCTGATAATCTTATCTGCACTGTGCTACCTATGAGAAACTTGCATTACCCTGCAGCCCGCCAGTCCAACACTGTGTCCAGATATCCGACGACGATTCAGACTGTTCAGCGTGCATCGGCACAGCATTACTTTGACAACAGCGGTGAAGCTGAACATCCTCGAATGATGTCTTTGCCACCCGGCACTGGACCAGCAAAATTCACCGATATCGGTGGCAGAGACGGTGGCAAGCAGTATTGCGGACAGCAGTTTCCTGTCGTTTCACACAGCACGCCGCCGTCATACTATGCAGATATGGTAGTCAACCCGTCAGCGCATCGTAACAGACATCATCGTATGGAGGTGGAAAGTGCGGGGCAGTCATCTCAGTACAGAGATGGTATGAGTGGACATAGTGTTGGATACAGTGTATCCGGTGTGTCTGGTTCAGACTGTGCTGGCCGACTGGTTCCAGCGTCTACTGCTGCAGATAGACTGGACTTGGCTTGCATGGCTGGACATTGTCATTATCCAATACGTGGGAGTCGTAGGGGATCATCAGTGTTTGACATTGTTCGTGAACATCATGTGCGTAGTGGTCAACCGGTGCTGGTGGATGATCTGCTGTATCCTGAACATCATGCTGTCGATCGGTCCCACCAGCCTCCGGTTGATTTGTACCACAACAACGTGGACGCAGGCCACTGTCAGCAGCGGTATCAGCCATACACCATCACCGTCGATGCTCGCCGTGGTAATAGTGCCGTGCCATACGGCGGTGATGGTCGAAACACTTTTTACCATACAAGTCTACGACACGGCTTAATGCATTTCTGACAGAATGATGAATTGTTGTTCTATGATTCAGATATGTCAGGTATTCGCTAGCATCACTGCCATTCTGCGTTGTCGTCATTGTGTGTTTTAGGTGAATTTATTTGGTACCACTGGTGAGTGGTGCATTTTTACTCCAGGTTTTAGTGAGTGAGTGTTTATCCACTAGTAGTTTCAGTACAGTGGCATGCTGAGACGGCCTTGCTCAATTGCCGTTTTATATTTTTATTGGAATTTTTTTATTACTGTTATTATATGCTTATGCATATGGCAAATGTTGTGTTTTGTTGTTGCATTGTATCTTAGGTTTGTTAGTGCTTGACAACTCTAGTTGATATGTTTTGGGTACATATGAATATTGACACAGTTACATGTAGTTTGTAGCTATTTGTTGATATATGGAGCATAGTTAGTCTACAGTTGCTGTCTACAGGGTGGGCCAAAAAAGTAAGCCATCATACTTTTTCCATATCTTTGCTAAATGTTGATCAATTTTCACAATTTTTTTCACCAGTAGACTCTGGAAAAAATTTCCTTGTCAGTGGCATGCACGCCACACTTATTATGTCGCTACACTACCTTGTAAAATATAAATGTTTAGAAACGTACAATATCTGTAGATGGTAATAAGGTCAAGTGGTAAATTTTTAAAGTATTGAAGTAAAATGGTAAATATAAGTTATAATAAGTGTCAAAAAGGTTCAGATGTAGCTACAGAGTAATTTTTCATTATACAAAAAATAGTGCACAGCTTGTAGGGCCACACAATTGAAATACATCGCTCTGTGT
>Ga0056128_1002097_pt1 | contig 23272 bp, 14 predicted proteins | sample WorMetLIZISLAND2_FD_71113 | JGI IMG/M metagenome (GOLD analysis project Ga0056128, IMG submission 71113) | Marine gutless worms symbiont microbial communities from Max Planck institute for Marine Microbiology, Germany - Olavius geniculatus... ... | reverse complement strand
ATGCCAGGCTCGATCAACGTTGATCACGCAACCGGTCAGTGGCGTCGCCGGCTTGAGTGCGTCATCTGACATTTCACGAGGTAGTGTAGCGACACACTTGAGGTGTGGTGGGATCTGTAATAAGAGTTTCATTACAAATTGTCTCCTGATTCTGACAGTAAAAGAATTTTGAAAATCGGTTAATATTTGGTGAAGTTATGAGGCGTACAATAAATGGTGCCATTTTTTGGCCCACCCTGTAAACACTATCCGTCACGGTTTTAGCATTGCTATTTTCATTTTGAGTTATATTTGTACTTTCATCATCCATCACTCCGTTATTTAAATCCAAGTATTTGTCTAAAGTTCACTGTTCCTACCATTTGTTCATTGTACATCTTTTGCTCATTGTACATTTCTTGAATTCTTACTTTCACCTGCTTCTATTTCAGTTTTCTTTGTTGCTTTTGCGGTCAATTTTCTGTTCGATCTCTGCACAACTGTGTGGTCTGCCAGTTTCGCAAAGGTTTCTGTGTTCTTTATGTAAACTTAAAAACAGTTTGCACGTTAGCACGAAGCATTCCATTAAATTCGCTCCTTGTCAACATTTCAGCTGCAGTGCAAAAAATTTCAATAGCAAACATAAATATCCTAAAATTTCCAAAGACCGTCTGGCTGCTACAATGCGCTACAATCTAACGTTATAGGCGCCGATACCGTGAAAGTGATAGGGGTGATCGCTACTTAGCTAAAAATCTTTAGCTGACAAGTCATGAAAGGAATGGAGGAAGAAAGAAGGATACGAAAAAAAGACGACAGAACAGATGAAGAAAAAAAAACCGAGAGAAATATTAGGACGAAGACAGAAAATAATATTAATAGTAGTAGTAGTAGTAGTAGTAGTAGTCTAACCGTAGTGTAGTAGTATTTGTCAGAAGCTTCCGTCCCTATATCTGGTGGGCGTAGCTTGCACCCAGTGAAAAATAGGGGTAGGATGTGTGCTATAAAGGTGTAGATTAAAACTCCTTCCCCCTATCCCTCAACAAAACTTTCCCCTAGTTTTCACGGAGCAAAAAGAAAGGGAGAAGGGAACGTGGAGAAAAAAAAAGAAAAGCATAGGGAAGGAAAGTAGGGAGAAAAAATAGAAGGGAAAAGGGGCAGATAGAAAGAGAAGTAAAGAGGGAAAGAAGCCCGTTGTGAGGGGGAGCAAGGGATTTGAGCCCGAAAGTGTGGGAGAACTTGCGCCTAATTTCGATTCCAAATTTTAGGGGATAGAAGCCACTGGCAGTTGTAGTTCAACAATGCGGAAAGGAAAAGTCGTTTTACAGTGATTTCTGAATCGCTACAGACATAGAGACAGACGTACCGGGAGGTAGGCGGAAGTGAAAGACGTCGTCGAAGGTCGGGTTGCTGCCGGGTTTAGCGTGCGTCTTGTGCCTGGTGCGTTTGGCTGGCAGCAGGACCAGATGTACCTCGGTCAGCTCGCTGCCTCCACGGTCTTCGGCAGGCAGGTCGACCGCCTCGCGGACGACCACCGCTAACCGCTTGCGACGTGCCTCGTAGCGGAACTCAAGCCGTACCGAGCCGCATCTCAACGCTGAGGTCGACTGACCGCCGGCGGCGGCGGCGTCTACCACGTCCGCGTCGTCCTTCTACAGCAGACACAATTTTTAATTTATAAAGCGCACAATGTCAGCGAGAAACTCACTGAAGCTGAGTACACACACACACGAACACACGCAGACAAACGTATCATCATCAGCATCATCGCGTTCGTTTATTGCACAAGTTTGACAAACTGCAAACTCACGCTGTACTGCAAACGAAGACTGGATTACCTAAAATCCAGTAAAAAGTTACACAATGCAACAAACGAGAATGACTGAAAACTAAAAGCGAAAACAGCTCGTATGATTAGGACCCTAACATAAGTTTGTCATCAGAGTCATTAAGAGTTACGTCTTCAGCCGCAAAAAAAACAGAAGACCCGTTCACAGCACTGCGATGCTCTGTCTAGTCTATCGTTTTAGTTTTATTCCTTTTACCAATACAAAACCCAGCTATCGCTAGGAAAAGCCGACCATACCGCCTACGTCCCAAGCCCAGCGTTCGAATTCCAGTCACAGAGAGAAAGCGAGTTGTCAGTGGTGAAACACTTCCATGCACGCTTTGTTAACCGAACGCTTCTCAAACGTTACACTGAACAGATAGTATAACAGATATCGCACGTGGTTATTTCCCCAAGCTATTTATACCACTATTTATATGAAGTACGGTTGGCTAAAATTGTTCTATTGTGTACACTTCATTATACGTACCACTGCAAATTACAGAAAACAACGTTGTGTTATTCGCTGGGTATTCAGAGAGAATTTAATAAATATCATTCACGCGAAGATGACCTAAAGACGGAACAATGTCGCTGCTAAGGTCAGCGACGACAATAGAAAAAAAGAAAATAAATTTGTGCGTAATTCGCACGGCGAACATTACTGCACTGAATGGATGAAGATTAACTGAAACCGGTCAAAGTTGACGCGGCAATAAAAATAAATCTTCCTCGACGCTGAACGGTCGCTGGAGAAATTCATACGCATTTACAACCAATCAAAACAGCAATTATACGATTAATAATCGCTTAGCAGTGGATTGATTCACTACAAGACAACGAACTGGCATATCTACATAAATACAAAATAAATAATTATTGAACAAAGATGTATGTTTTACTACCCTTTAGTGCTTGGTGCTGTCAATTAGGAGTAAAAAATGAACAACTGGACACCAAAAGTCTTGGTCCAGATTTCAGCAATTCCAAAAATTAATTCTGGGGATTTTTAAGAAAGTTTGTCTGCGCAAACCAATGAATGTCTAATTTAATTTTAATGAAAATCCAGATCGCAGTCCGTTCTGGAAACCTTTACATAATTCTTTATTTACTCCGGCAAGTCTTACAGAGAGCCAAGAACAAATCACATTCCTCAGCGGAAGTCTGCGCTGTCTGAGTGATTTCAGTTATTATCTCCGCCGAGGACGTTACGTGACACGGTCCGTCTGCTGTTTGTACACAAGGTGACTCGGAAAGCTACGAACAAGCTCTGATTAAATTTTTTTGAGAGATTGCTCAAACATGGCCCTAGAAGGAAGGGATTAAAATTTGGTAAATATCCTGATTCCTGTGGGTGGATTTCGGATCATCTTCAACTCTTTACTTTTATTAAATATAAAAAAAACTTACCAGTTTACTTTACTGTGTAAGGGCGACCAAGTCACACATTCGAAACAGCAGAAATCATTTTGCTAGGACACAGAGTGACAGAACGACGAACTTAAATGCATTGGCATACGCCGAACGCGCATTGTCGACTTAGAGTAGGTCAACATGAGCGCTTATAACTTTGTTCGTCGGTTCCAGAGACATTTGCGCTTAAACTTAAAAGTTGTCGTAAATCGCACCGATTTTTAAACGTTTTTTGCCCTCCCAAATTTAAGGGGGCGGTGCTTCCGAAAAAATGCGCTTTGCGTGGGTACAATTCCACATCGAGATCTCCAAGGTTGCTGGACCAAACTTCACCGGACTTGTTTCGCCTAACGCGGCAGGAATCGCTGTCGAACGAGTAGCTCACCGATTTTGAATATCTTCATCCCTTCCGGAGATATTCGCCGCCGGACTTTAAAGTCGACCAAAATCGGGCAAAAGTTTGCATGTTTTTGGCCCATAAAAATTTTTGGGGGAAGGTTCCCCGAAAATTTTGAACCGGGATTATAAAACTAAACGCAGCACCGAGCAACGTGCAAAATTTCGCGGCGATCGGCCGACGGAGCTCGGAGATTACGCAAGGGAAAAAAAAGAAAAATAAATTCCAGCAAAACATAAGCCCTCCCAAAAACTAACGTTTCCGGGCGGACTAAAAAGAAAAAAAATAACCCAAGTGAACATTATATTTCACCCCTTTGCCCCGCCGTCCCCGCTGTGCCGATTTGTACAATTTTTGGCACGTAGGGTCAGACCGCCGACGTAATCATCTGAGTCAAATTTTAAGTCGATTGATTCAGGGGTTTGGGGGCTACGGGTGCCCAAAATTTGGGGTTTCCCGTTGACTTTGATAGTCGCCCTTACAACAGTGTTACGCACTACCGTGCTACACTGTAAGGAGATACATGTAGAGTGTGAACTGATATTTCGTCATGTTCAGTCAATCAATGAATAAGTCAATCGATCCATCAACTGACCGATATATTAATCTATCAATCAAAGTACGCTTTTGTTTTACTTTTCTAGCGCCATACAGTACGTCGCTATCATGAGGCGTACGCTCGCTAGGCGGCAACACTATTCTCGGCGGAGGTTTGAGATATACGATCGCTTCTATTACTACTAGTATTACTACTATGAAAAGCTCACAGCGGCGGCGAATCTGACGCTGTGTCTGCTGGCTCGGTCGTCTGACAATCTCGACTCAACGTCATACTGGTCATCATGGTTGACGTGACGTAGTGACGGTGACAGCGAGCGTGCTCGTCGATCATTACTGAGTGATGTAGTCGCTAACAGCGCGTCGTCGGCGTCCTGCTCACGCGCGTATGCGGCCGTCCTTGCCGCCGTTGTCGTCATGCGCTCGTCCTGCCCACCAACACCGCCCGAGCCCACGGACGACGTCGACGAACCGCGCGCGTTCACTGCAATCGCAACATCGCAACTACAATGTGTTTTTTTTCAAAAAAAGGACCCCGACATTATCGATCACACGGTGGGGTCTTTGAATGGCCATTTGATGGCCAGCTGTGCGAGAAATATTCGTACCAAAAATTACACAAATTTGGTAATCCGTCTTCAAGTTATGATTAATAAAGTCGGGGTCCTTTTTTGAGACACAGTGTACAACCATACTGCACGCACCGTATGCACTAGATACCGCCGCACTGCTGGAGTGGATAAGCGAGCACGCAGTACGAGCTTATACCACTCCAGACAGTGCGGTATTGTACTTAAGTTAAACCACGCTCAGATCGCACTAACTACACCGTGCGGTACGAAGCACAACTGCAGATGAAAATTGAGAAAAAAGTACCAGTGCAAGCTGAGTGCGGAACTAAATTAATTGTTCGGTGAAAACTGGAACCAAAAATGGCTTTCCCTTCGGGTTTTAAACACATAATATCGAAACCGGATATTTCGCACGCTGTTGCTGCAACTTCCATAATTTGTGTCCTACATGTGACCTACTCTGACCTTCAATGTCTCAGCACAGTGTCTGCAATGTTATTGTTACGACGGACCACTGTCCAGATCCTTCTCTCTGTAGTAGTCAGCCGCTTTGGAAGTGCACAGTTAGGTACTGTATAAATGGTAGTGTGTGCCGAGTAATAAGATGAATTTCTTCGTACTCGTATATTACAGTTATATACACAGTAACATCGTGACATCGTAAGCACTCCCGGCATCCGATACGGCGCATGTACGGTCGCAGTAGCAAAGAACCCCGATCTGCATTGTCGCTTCTTCTTGTAGGTGCTACCTGCCAATCAATCTTCACGGCCGCCCCCGCTCAGGGTGTTGGCCTAGCTCGGACGTGCGTCGCCGTCGTGCAGCGCGCTCACTCTATAAATTATGTAACCCCAATCCCTAACAGTTATAACTGCCTACAATCTCACTCCAGTCGAGTGCGACGACTGAAACGCGTCTCAAGTCTGTCTATCACACGCAAGTTTCACGCAGAACACACCGTCGATCACAGACATGAAATGAGCACCTTTCATCGCCATCTAGAGTGTGTTATGCCTCGTTTCGCCTGCATAATACACTCTGCACCGAGACAAAAACCTACTTCAAATGTTTGTTCAACGGCTATACTGCGACATGCAAGCTGAGCCAGCAGCATCGTTCTTGTCAGTTAGACTATTTGCTGAGCTGCTCGCTCACTGTGCAAGTGGCGTATATTACATGTACGCATTCATGTGTTTGTTTTATGCGCGATTAATCGACTGTTACACTAAACGGCTAAAAGGTTAAAGATGGTGCGCAGCTTCTTATAGGAAAACCATATTTCTCAGAGCTACGGAGAGTGGCCTGCCGTATGGGATCACAGAGTTACCTATCACAGTGTTACCTGCCACCCGACACAGGTGAACACGCCCCGCCTTAACCACAGCCAGACAGGTCGGTACTCGATTTACCTACCCCAGAAGAATGGAACGCTGAGTAACTGACCTTGATGTTGGTTACATACTGAAATGGTTTACCTGCCAGGCGTAAAACAAATTCGTTTATCTGACACAACGTGTTACCGCCACGTCACGACATGCCACCAAATTAAACACTTACTTATACACAGTCTTACATAGACTTTTATGCTTAAAAATCACAGTGCAGCACGGTAGTGCTGACACTGTTGTAAGGGCGATGAACGTTAAGTATAGGAAATGGCGTTTGGAAGGGTCCTGTAGCTCCGAAACCCCTTAACCGATTTCCGTAAAACTTGGCGTCAGTATCACATCGCCCACGCGACCCCACATGCAAAATTTGGTTACAATCGGTTTAAAGGGAGCGTGGCTATGCATGCGCGAAATTCGTGGACGCCTGGACGTGTCTTTCTACCATGGCAATGGCATTCACTGCAATATACGTGGTGTCAGCACGGACTGGCGTACTACATTGTTTCGGCTTGCGACTTCTGTTTTTGTATTTTTATTTCAAGTATTTAGAATGGCTAGTCTTGTAAGGGCTAGTCTGGAATTCAACACACAATAATACCGCCCCAAAACCATTTTTGCTGTTTTCGAGTTTTGACTCATATCGCCCTTACGTAGCTTTGTAAACTGTTGGTGTTTTGCTCTGATATTAATATTAACGACCATTAACGCAAGAGACCATTTAAATACGATATAACGCAAAAATATCTTTGCCGCAAATATACGCTTTACATCTGAGCACTTGGTTTTTCTTCATTTTCAAAGACCGTTATCCCGGTAGACTATCTGCTACCGCCGCAGTTTCGACGTTACAGCATCGTCCGGCGATTGAACCGACCCCGAGAGGTAAAAATCAAAGCGGTGATAAGTAGGAATCGGTAGCTAAGATGCGAGTGGGCTAATACTCAAATGTCGTGATCTGTCTTCTGCTGACCGATTCAAGCACAATCTCAGCACTCGTCTGTACACTGGATGCCCATTCAACTGATATCAATTGACACTAACGTTGCATTATCAACTGCGCAAAAATAAATAAATAATAATAATAATAATAATAATAACAGCAACAAGTCATTGAAGTAAATAGGCAGAACGCGAAATCGTTGATCGGTGCTGCACCCTGAAAAATAGCAGGCAACTGCAAGTTTTGGCAGAGAGGTTTAGTTCCCCAAGTCCCCACTTCCTTTGAAAATTAAGAACCACAGTCCAACACATAGTGTTACTAAATTATTGGATCCCGCAAGTGTACCTGCCAAACGATTTAAATAGGGTGCACAAATGTTGTCGAACGACAGACGACAGACGACAGACGGACGACAGACCACGCTACGGGAAAAAATGGGCAATTATAAGCAAAATCGCTTGCGCTACAGCGATTCTGCCTAACAATAATGACAAAAACGAAAACAGCACTGCAGAGGTTAACGGGACACAATGCTGACCGTTGAGTGGACTTTGTCCGGACGACGAGAAGCTGGCGCTGTCCCAGTCCGAACCTGCAGTTGTCTTGATCATCGGCACACCAGCGACATCCACGGCGGTACCCTCTGCGTCCAACTGACTAACTGCTCCTTAACACAAACACAGAATCACGATAAAATACGTCCGTTAATAGTGCTTTGAGGCTGTTGCTTCGGTCACCGACAAGGCACCCGACCTTTAAAAACTCGCCCGCTCTTAAGGCAAGTATCAAAAAGACATAACTGAACAAAACTGATCAAGCCCATTGGTCATTTCAGTTCAGTTATGTTGCCCTGTAGTCGGTAGGCCTACGTGCCTTTACAATTATCTGTGGGTGGACCCGGCCCACCTACCGTGGAGCAAGTCCGACGGGTTGACTGAAAATGCCGAACATGAATTTGGCGGACGTGAAATTGATGGACCAAGTGTCCAGGCATGAAATTGCGGGACATGAAATTGAAAGACAGGATATTATATCGTTTGAAAATAAATTACATTATATACAATGCAGTATCCAATTCTATTTACAACAACGGCAAAACACAAGTCACAACAGCAAAGTAAATTGTATAATATGCATATGTATAATATGTTGCAATACATAAAATATTGCGAAAACATCAATCTAAAATTAGCTACAAATGAGCAATGATAAACCAAAGTCTACTAAATATAGGCCTATATATTCAGCCACTTGAAACATGTGTTGCATTTTCATGTCCGTCAAATTCATGTCCGCCAATTTTATGCCTGGACACTTGGTCCGTCAATTTCACGTTTGTCAAATTCATGCCTGGACATTTTGATGGTCCGCCATTTTCATGTGCGTCATTCTCAGAACCCCCAGTCCAACACTACTGGCCCACAACCACAACCACAAATCGAAACTGGTTCAGCATTAAAAGTACAGCAACTATCAAAACTTAAAAGGTGAGCAAAATGGAATTGACAAAATAGTTTCTGCTTCCGTTTCGTCAGTATACCATCGAAACCGGATCTATCGCACTCTGTCACTGCAATTACTGCAGTTGCTGCAACTTTCATCCATGCCCTGCATCATATCTGCTCAGTCGCTGTGTACTGAGACATCCGACGTGCGACAGCAATGGTCCGGACCAAGTACTGCAATCCCTATCTGTAGTCCCGAAAACGTTATCCCGAGATCTCGGCATTATAAATTCCTGAATCGCGAATTCAATGTAATGCTAGCAGCCCTGAGTTATGCTGAGCCGCTGCTGTCAGCATGTCGGCAGGTCGAGTGTGATGGCGGGTGGGCGAACGGACCTCACACGGTGACAAAACCGCTCGGCGCCGGTCAGCGGAACACTGCATGCTCACTATCCTAGTAGCTTCGCAGCATCCGTTCTTAGCGCACTCCATCTTGCCGCATCGATCCAACACGCTTCGACGATTTCCAATTATTATTGCGTTCCTGGGATTTGGCGCCTCCAGCCGGACTGACTACGGTCGTTAACACGCAACGGACAAACCGTATTTTACCATTCAGTCCTAGGTAACAGCAACGTCATTAGTTAGCCTACGTCAGTTGCTTCTTGCCTCCATCGCATTTTCGAGGAACAGCGGCAACCATTAACTGCCGGCGCTCTCGCCGGTGGACGCGGCGAAATGTACGGGCGGTCAATGAACTCAGCTGTTCAAATGTCGTTGCTATTTGCCGCGTGTCTGTCTGTCTGTTCGTCTGTCTACGGCCGCCAAGTCGTCCACAGACTGTTACAGCATCGTAACACTTTGCTTTTAACTGCGCGGATGAACTCTGCTGCTGTCGATCAAAAAAGCGACCGACTAAACGTGTTTTGTCCGTTTTGCTACGACGTCTTCATTATTTGCTGCTGCAGCAGACTCGCGTTCGGTCAGCAATTCTGTAAGATTAGCGCAGCTGATACGTCAATAGCTTTTTAATTTCTAAACAATCAGTAAATGAATACAGCATCATTAAGCTACTCCTTAAATCAGCCGAGTCTTGCATCAAGCACTCAATCAATCTTCTCGTGTGCTCTGCATGCCGAGTCAGGCAACAGCCTCCTCATCAGTCAAGTGTAAGGCTGACAGACAACCGGAAAATTTTATATCTGGACAATCGTTCACAATATGTGACAGAGTCTGTGGAGATGCGCCTTCTTCTGAGCATGTCGGAATCAGTCAAAACACGTCTATATAGCGCCGTAGGGCCCATGTCGCAAACCAATCAAAGGCGCATGGAGTTCGCTTCAGTCAGTTCTTTAGCAAATATTTTTAAAAGCATCAATTACTGATAACATGAAAAAAAACGATTTGTACGATAGCTGATTGTGCTACTGTTGATGTGTTAAAAAAATTAATTCTGGCTGACCATGTTTGGTCCCGGGCGATAAAAGAACTAAAATAATAATATAGCAAAATCGCACGCAATTCGCACAGATTTTCAGTTTAGTTTGAGTTTGACTGATAATATAGCAACAGTTTTGAAGTGCAAAGGTATCTGTTTTTATCGAAAATTTCCTGACAAATGAAATAACAAAAAAATTTTAAATATAGGTCAAAATGTGGTCAGAAAAAAAGCTTTACGGTATGTCTTGTTTCATTGATTTACAGAGGACATACGTCGCCGAAATGACCGGTTACCAAATGACCAATAATGATCGTGTTTAGTCAGTGAATCACTATAGACCTGTATGATGCAATATTCCACTGTAATAGAAGCCAGAGTGCAGTATATGCCTCACTAGCTGACCTAGAATAACAGCGGTGGTAATATAGCTGTAATAACGATGACGCTGATAATGTTGTTATAGCATGATAAATGATAACGACAATGCCTAGTAGCCAGACTAGTGCTAGCTTATATGCCGCGTACAGACCCGCAGCGTTCGTGCGTGCATATTAGCGGTGTATTCGATAAACCGCTATTCATACGGCAGTAAAACTGGTGATAAAATTGGCATTTGATATTATAATTATGCGCGACAATGGGCACCGACCGCACGGCGTGACTCTAACTCATAACGTTTTTTTCTGCTCTGCGCAGTGGCGCAGCAAGACTGAAGTTCGAGATGCAGTTTAAACAACGTGTCCCAGGAAACGAGTCTTAGAGCGGATAAAAATTCTAAGACGAGGCTCCGGCGTCTCACTTGTCCAGGCTTGTTTGCACAGTCTTGAAAGTGGACTTCAGCAGCTGAGAAAGCAGTTGCTCATTTCAAGTAATTTGCTATACGCCACGGATTACACGCTATAACGTATTCATATGCTGCAGTGGCATACTGATATTATTACGCCTCGCACGACATTGGGGCAATAAGCATTGATTTCTTTCGTAATGGCGGGCGGAAAATAAACCATTCGTCCAATATGCTTGTAGATACGAAAGATAAGAAAGTGCCTGTATCCACGTGGCTCATTAATAAACTTTATGTTGCTGCAGATCGCGTCGTCTAATGCAGAGTACAAACTATGTACATAATGAAGTTGAACGCCTTTTATTGCTACCGAATATTTAAATTTAAAATTTTTATACTTTATACACCATGGTATAGACGTTAATTCCTGCACTTAACTTTTCTATGTGAAACACGTCGCCGGTTTGACTGACATTTATTGGACAAACTGGACTCTTTTGATACAAAAAAAACTCCAATCGAATCTGAAAGCTAATAGCGTCAATGGAGCTGATATGTTAATGACAACAGCCGCGCTACAGTAGACGTGGGTGGACTGCAAATTGCTACAAGGCATAGTAAGCGTCGACAGTCCCATGGCGCGTTAGTTGGGAAAAGCAGGTTCAGAGTCACTCTAGAGAATAAGATTAAAATGGTACAAAACGCGGTCATTTCCGGCCACATCAGAACATGTAGCATATTTCGTCGCCGCGTATAGAAAAAAAAACAGAGTGCAGACCTTTCTCACGGCTGAGAAAAAGTCCTGCAGCCTTCTTATTTATCTCACCGTAGACAGAAAATACAAGTCATTAACATTCGTCGGTAATTACATTACGTTACGTACAGCAGCTCGTGAAATATAGCAAAATATAAATAGAACACAGCAGCATATACAAGAAATAATATGATGTGGATAAAATGCGAATGGACAGACAAAATAACAGACAACATTCAGAGTTAGGTGGAAACAAAGTGTTGTCTGAAGACATTCGCAACAATCGCACACACAGCATTTCCGAAACTCTTCGCGACTGCTCAATCTACACGAAATATGCATGTTCTGCTTTTACGCGCCGTCCTGTATATAGGCCAACTTCGTTTTGCTCGTCAGTGATAAAACGATAAACATTTTCACCGGCGGCGTCAACGAAATTTTCCTGACGCGGAACTGGCATCTAGCCGCGGCGCCATCACATCACCGATTGACTGAAAAGGTCAGTGCAGCAGCAGCAGCAGCAGCAGCAAGTGCATTACCGTCATAACGTGCAAAGTTCTTGACAGCACTTGAGCAGAAGACAGGTACGCGAGTGCAAGGATGCACTAACAATTGCGCACGTCAACGAACGACGTCCGCTCATCCAACCATCAGAAGTTGAACTAATTAGTTTCTCGCATCATCGCGACACAGACGTCCCTCGCTGTAGCGTCCGTCGTAACAGATGTGGCAGGGGGCCAACTCCCACTCTCCCCTAAATTTTAACCTGCAGGAAAATTTTATTCTTGTCCGAAAAAAATGCACCTGTTAAGACGAGAAAACCCAGTTGTCGCTAGGGAAGACGCGCTACAGACTATAGAGTTCCTGTTACAGTACTGACCTTCAAGGTCATCCAAGGTGATTTTCATGTCATTTGAAAACCAATCTACGACTTCCTGTTAGTGCTCAATATTAACCTAAGCCTTATGTCGCACCATTTAGCCGCAATACATCCGTGACAGACGACAGACAGCAATAGTACCATAGACGCCTACAGCATTGCGAAAAGTTGTGTTCCACTTTGGATGCAAAGTTCTGAGTGCATATGCGTACGTACATTAATCATGTACACAAGTTTTTGCTGCATCACATTGTCAGTCATAGCGCAGTCTTCATTGTTGCCAATCGCAGTCAACAACGTCGTCAGCGCTGAACGTCGTCACTGTCCGATCGATACAATTTACTGGCCGGAGCTGATCCGCGGGGCACATCTGGAAGAAAATGATACTTTTAATATTAATTTTTTCATCGGAAATTTGCAGCTGTATGTCAGGAAATTAAAAGATTCTGCGGCTCCTTCGTCCTTCCCCAACATTTTTAATCGACGACGCTTCGGTCTCTCAATCTCGGCTCGGCGTTTCCCACACAGAGCATGTCATAGCCAAGTGTCATGCTAAGGCGCAGTTTGACCAACCACGCTACAGACAAACCACCTGCTCCACTCGTAGCAACGTCTCAACCCTTCTCTCGCACGACGATATCCTCGTGCACAGCATGTGTGTCTGCTAGTAACATCATCCAATCGCGTGCTCCGCCTCATCGCCTACAAGATCAAATTGTAAACGGACTGCAGTCTAGAATGATCTCGTGTCTCGAAGTAGGCCGCTCGTTGCCAGTTTTTCTCACGTAATAAGTAAGTTTATCAGATAATAAACGATTTTCGAATGAAAAAAATTGCAGTCAAACTCGATGCAAAACTTTCTATCAACTGATCAAAAATGGCCCGCTACAACGCAAATACGTCGCTGTAACTACTGCAAACTTGTGATCACCGTATTCTGGAGATTGTGCCAGTGAACGAATTTTGAAAATTGATGAATGTTTATTAACCATTACATCACGACAAAAACGTCTAGAGTATTTTTGACTCTCGGTGCACATTTAAATGCCGAAATTTCACGGAATGACGGGAAGATAATGTCTGTATATCGACAAAAGTAATCAAACGCCAAAAAACTGAATCGACATGTGCGTTATTTTTTAAAAAGAAAATTAAAAAAACGTTAAGTTCACAAAAGAAAAAAGTATACTGACATGCATTCGAACTTTTTGTATAGTAGTAATCATCCATCAAATAAAAAGAACTGAGTCCAAATTCTCGTTGCAGCATCACACGCTGGGATTTTACGAAAGGGTCAGCTAATTCATGCCGAGGGTCACCGACGACCGGCTTCGTTGCAAACACTTGAAATACTAGCCCTGAATTATAGATATTACGACCGCAAATAATTAGGATGACTTCGTGCATATATTGCTGTCGACGGCGAGTGTCGTCGCTGCGTATATATGGCGCTAATGATCGAACTCGACAGCTAATAAAATATGAATTTCGCACAGCACGGAGACGGAACAGGCAGACTATCCTTTTACTTTTGCATCTGCCGCACACTCGCTGTGGGGAGTTTAGTGTTTATTACGATCACTGTCTACGCTTCATTCGCATGTTATCTGGCTGTTTAGTTACGGAATCACTGTGCCACGTTCGCCGGAATCTGTATCTATAATTCCGAGAATTTCCGACCAAAACCCTTCAGCTTTATTAGCAGCTGAACGAATAAAAGGAAACGTATAAGTGTCACGAGGTATTGCATTCACAACTGTCACTCCGCACGCTAGGCCGCAGTCACGAAACACTAAAACAGAAGGATGTGGAAATTGTAATAATTATATTCTTGAGTACAGGTGTAGGCGTATCGACGTTGCGGTGGACTGTTTCGATAACGTTCTTGTCACTAATGCCTACACACTTTAAGGCGTTTCACGTGAACGTAGGGCCTTATTGTATTGTTTCTTACTCGTGCTGCTTGTACCAATGTGCTGAGTACATGCTAAATTTTTTTCATCAGTAAAATAATTGTGTTGTAGCGAAACAAAATTTTTTTCTGCCTACCGAGTGCATCAAAATGCAACGATAAGATCAGCGAAAAAACGTTTCTTGCCCATTGGTAATGCGTCAAGCAGCAAATGAGCTGAATACATGCTAACCTACTTCAGTGTCAAAACTAAACTCAGCTGATATAAAGAAAAAGAAAAAACCAAAGAAAATTGCGATAAGATTTGTGATGAGTACTGTTACGTATAATGGCTGTAAGTTAGCATGCAGCGGTGTGACGGATTGAGACGTCGCTCACTCGAGGGATCTGTACTTGGATCGATCGTAATGCGGTGCTTATGTCGCTTTCTCTAAGTGACGGCGGCCTCCGAGATCCCGCCACGTTGGTCAGTGCATAGAACACTTCACTCCACTCGCCAATGCTTTCTGCGCTGTCTGGGCGCTTTGTGCTCAGTCGACTGTATGCCAATCTATCACAGACTTTATACTCGTAGAAAAATCCCGTCCTCGCGTTCCGAAACAACTCGTTAGCAAGCAGTGAGCGTATCTACAGACTAATTTATATCACGCCCGCCGTCATCTCGGCTCACAAACAGTTGCAGCTAATGACATGCTATACGCGACCATAACTGGAATAATATGAGAACATCTTAAATTACATTTAGTTATAAATTTTGTCCACGAAAGTTGATCTATGATTTGATAAAAATATATACTATGCAAAAACTGACAGACAGACACACGGACCTAACTAGGGTACATGATCAATTTATTACGTAAACATGACTAAAAGTATCATCGGTCACACAATGCTGTGAACGACGTTAATTTACAGCAGACGACGCCTCGTTTTGCGTCGACGTCACGTGACATCGCCTACGTCACGTGACTCGTGAATCGTATACACACAAATGTGACACTTTATGATGAATTTCCCATGGGCAAGCTCAGCTCAGCTTAGTGCACTGACTGCAATAGGGCCTACTGTCAGTTGGAGAACGAACGCTATTAGCTGGATTATTATTATTATTATTAATCGAACATTTTCATAGCGCACTATCATAGCAGACTAGGTCTACAAGGTGTTTTAATTCACTGCAGAACACGGCTAATCAGAGTCGAAAAGTACACCAGAGCAATCATATGCAGTCTCTGAACTGTTACACAAATGATCGTCGCAACATTACTAACTTTTTATAAACTGAACCGCGACAAAATAGTAAATTTAAACAGACAACAGCGCACGTGTGTCTAACGCACGAAGCGCACACACTAGCATAGCATAGCATGGATCATCTCCGCACAAACGCATCAACCACACGCGTTTGTTCTGACGTATTCTAAGACGAATGTTCATTATGCGGCCGTCCCAATGGCCGCATTACACGTCTTGCCCGTCTGTCCTTTCGTCTGTCTGTCCGGGTGCCCAACATGGGCTTTTACCTCGAAAGGCGCAGACAAACCGCAATGACACGAAGGTTCCGCGGGGAAGAAAAAGCCGTCAGTCAATAATAAACTCAGTCACATTGTGCAGCGATAGTATGCGGTCGACCGAGTGGCAGCGGGCACCCATCATCACTTATTAAAAGCCATCGTTGCTAAGCGAATAGTTTCTGACCACATAACGACAGGAGAAAACAGTCGAGATGTCAGTTCGCGCGTTGGTTCGACGACGTTACCTTGCCGACATTTCCGCAGCCTGCAGAAGGCACTGGCAGACCCCCGGCCGTCGACTGACATTACTCAGGCTGACGTTCGGCAGCGCCTATCTGTCCCGCTGGGTCCCAGTGGACTATACGCGCCGACGACGACGACTTGACGACGCGCAGTGGGCGCAGACATAAGTCACAGAGTGACGCCAACCACCAACCTGGCGCTGAAATACAGCTGAGCACACGACTGTCAGACGAGCGACCACACACACGACGGGCAAGATCACGTCACTGACAATATCAACGACTTGAAAGATGCATCATCCAGCCAGTCCGCCGTTCATAGATTCATAACTCGCGGAAACAGCTAGCCGCCGACGACGTTTAACACATTTGCCTCGATACGACTAACTTAACCTGGCGGCTCCTCGCAACAAAGAGATCCACCAGCACGGGAGCATCCGACCCAGAGCTATTGAGCACGTCGTCAGGCAAATTCACGGCCGATCGTCGCACAGACCGCTGCGGCTTGTGGTAAATAATTAACGAAATTGACGCGGCACCGTTAACTGACAGCAGCGGACGTACAACGAACGATCGTCGGTGTAGACAGTCGTACGTCGCACGTCACCGTCGTGAACCGATCGACCGAGTCATAGTGTGAATGCAAAGCGCGCGCCATTATACTGACACCCTGCCCCACTGCATCATGCGACCTAACATGCAGTGCCACCTCTAACCACAGTCGTAACCCCAGCACTAACTCTAGCGAGCGATAAAACTAAAATTTTAAAAGAAAAATACTTTAGATTGTGACCACTTTGATGTATACTCCGCGCACGTTAACCGCCGATATGACAAAGTTTGCACAAACCCTAGTATTACTACTACTAACTACCACTACAACTAAAACTGCAAGCACTATTACTGCTACAACTACAATTCAAGATTCTTGACACATCTTTTATACAAACAGAATTATAGCCCATTTTGTTTCAGATTTCGTAGCCATCGCAACGGGGGGTCAGTTGGACATATGAAAGACACTGTAAATTGGCCGACCCGGATTACCCCACCCTCAAACAAAACCGAAAGTAGGTAGGAGGATCGGTTGCTGAGATATGGCCATTCAAAGTTCTTCCAGGAAGCCCCTTCCAAGAAAGCAGGTCGGTCAGTCGGTCGTCAATGTTATACTGATCTCATGTACATGTAGGCCTACTCCTCTTCGCTACGTTGGGAACGTAGCGTGCGCGCAGTAAAAATGCGAGCACTAGATTTGACGCGATAATCTGACTACTAATGATATACTGATATGACAGTGCAACGCTAAAAGAACCGAAGAGTACAGATAATCTGCCGCATGTAGCCAAAAAAACAAGTTAGCGTAAAATAAACTATTTGTTCCGTGCAGTTAGTATGGTGAGTACAAAAAGGATATGATGGAAAGGATTCCATAGAAGTATATACGTAGAATAGTTTTTGCATCTCTGAAAAGCTTTTATCAGATTATCCGGACAGTCAAAATTATAGACGTATTTTTTCCAAAGACATACGGATGTCAAATGGGTTTTACGCTAGTAGGCAAGCAACTATATTGTCTGTTTTACTGTCAATACATTTCTCTGTCCTGTAGTACAAATTTCTGAAATCCTAGTACTTCTGTCTATCTCATGGCTGCTAACAACCAAGTGGGCGACCCCCCCCAAAAAAAAATCCGATTTTTCCCAGATGGAATGTGGATTTTATCACTCAACATAAAGCACCTAGAGGCATTGCGTCACATAATGTGAAATGCGTAGCAGTTGCTGAGATCATTGTAAGTGGTTCAGGCTGCTCCGCGCGGTAATTAGTCAATCATTATCAGTGCGCTAATAGCACCACGAAGCGCACCTGGTGTTACGTGTGATGACGTCACGTCGTCGGCGAGCAGCTGGTCCCCGGCCGTGCCACTAGCGCTCGCTTTGTCCGTGCCCGTAGAGTGAACGCTAGCGCCGTCCGCCTCCAGGCGCCGATCCACCATCTTGAACGAGCCAGCGCCGTCTCTGCTGGCGTCGTCCTGCTGGCTCCTGGATTCCAGTGACGAGCGTCGGCATGCTGCCAGGCTGTCAGGGGCGCCAGGCTCCGAGGTGGCTTCGGCCGAAGTTTTGCCATCAGCAGAAGCCGCCGCCGCTGTGCGCTCGGACCTGCTGAAACAGCACGAGAAGTAGCCCTTGAGTCCGGTAGACAACGACCACGAGTCGGCGTCGGCGATTGCGCGCACCGCTGACATTGGACGTGGGAGTACGTGCGGTCAGCTAGACCGGTCCATGGACCTATACCACCAGCCGCGGCCACAAACTTAATTCAGTGCTGCTTGCGCACGCCGACCACGTCTAACAGTCGCCTATATATCCCTGCACGTCGACGACTACGCCGATACCGTTCTCGTTGTTGTCCTACTGAACGTACAGTTGCATTGCATGGCTCGACGATTATTCTGAAGGCCTCGGTGTGTGTCGGCCTGCAGGCCTAGGATGCGAGCGCACTGCAATGAGGTCGCAGCGAGCTCGTACGGCTCATCATCACAACAATGCTGCTGCGCCCGTGGTATTGGCAGTGTGACAGCTTGCGTTTATAGACCGCATGACCCACTGCGACGACTCAACTAAAGGCCCGTACAGAGCGACGTAATTCAACAACTGAACTGACACGGTTTAGTTTTTGACAAACTGTCATCGGCGGCGTCACGTGATCAGATATCGTCGTTATTAGACGGTGCCTACTGTAACGCATTACTACTTGCCTATCGGTGAGTTCGTCAAAAACTAGACCTTGTCAGTTCAGTTACGTCGCTTTGTCGCCTTAACTATGGTGACTGACTGACTAGCGCCTTGGTCTCCGCAGCCTGCTAACGTAGCCTTGGATGCATGTCACTGCCGTATCATCATCTGTCTCTGGAACATCCCGGTGCCTCGGCTACGACCCATCCGGTGTAAAGTAATACCCCGTTTACACGATGAAGCTGGCTCGACAGACTGACTCGTCCAGCTAACATATACTGGACGAGCCATCTTGTCGAGCCAGCTTCATCGTGTAAACGGGGTATAAGTGAGTAAATAAGTGTAGGCCTACTGGTAGCCGGCGCAATCGAGCAAAGAGATCACATTACTCGCCGGTGCGAGTTATTTCGCGGTGTGTTTATAACAAGACGACAGATATTGCATGAATTGTAGTCGCGATTTGACTCTACGCGATGTCAGGCATCGACAAAAGACCGAATCGGAGCTGTGTGCAGAACACAAGGCTGTCACAGTCACACCACCGTATCACACGCAGGAACTGCCTGCAAGTCTCGTCGTCGCCGAGTAGCGATGCTAATCTGGTCAACGTATGCATTGCTGGCAGTCCAATTGGCGCAGCTGCAGCAGCAGCAGCAGCAGCAGCAGAGGTCGAATTGAGACAGTGGAGCACGCGTCTTTCTGCTAAGCGCGTATTATCATCATCCTCTGCGGTCACTTTTTGTCGCTTCTCGTGGTTCTCCGGCCAGCAATACATCAACGACGACGTCGTCGATGCTTCACGAGTGTGGATTAATCCGGTATTATTGCGCATCTCTCACGAGACGTCACACGGCTCGCTTGTCGGCCGCTTCATTCTTGACACCTAAGCGTATCTACGCAACATTGCTACACTCTAGAACCACATCATTAATCAAGAATACTAAAACTCACAGTACAAAATAGAAATAAACGTGACGATGTGCGCAGGCGTGCCAGATATCATCATTTTTGACTTATTTGACCTCCTTACCTACACTATGATAAAGCAAAGTGCATGTACAGAGCATACGACATTATAAGTAAACTACAAACTCTTACGAAGAGTAGATAAGCCAAAACTGTAGTGACAGAAAGCTTAATATTGATCTTACCAATCGATAAATCCGGAATTTTTTGAAGTGTCCTGAGTAATGCAAACTAGTGCTATAGGCCACTTGTGTCGATCTTAACCTTTAGGCTTAATCTTCCAACTTATTGACGCCGTGCACGACTATATTGGCTAAAACCAAGCGATATTAGCTTAGGCCTATAGCCTTTGATATATCATGCAATATCTTCATAATTATTTTAGCAAAAGCATCAAAACGAGTGGTGTAATATTTTGCAGTATCACTTGAAGCATCACGGCAAATCTATGATGTGACATAAATTTGAAGTTTATTTTTCGCACACGTGCAACAAAATGACAATATAAAACGAGACCGCAATAAAACAACTGCTGTATTGCAATATAATCATAATGCGAACACCTGCAACAAAATACAACCTGTTTGCAATTTAGTAGCGTCACGTTTAGCTGAGATTAAACAGTAAGCGAAGTCGACGTCATCGCTTCCAGTCCCGTTATTTGTTTTTATTGCGCCACTATGCGGACGCCACTAGGTCGTGGGGATGCAGGCGTGACAGAGTTGGTGACGAGACGTCTGAATGTGTAAGCATACATGCAGTGCACGGATGGATGTCGTCGATAGAAAATCGTAAATAACTCTCATATATTCATAATTACAAGCTAGTATGAAGGCTGGCTGCATCCTGGATGCGTGGCTGTCATCAATGTCACATCAACTTCATAGATTCACACGCATCTGCTTATGCATAGCAACCGCTGTAGCAGCTGATGCACATGCAGCAACAGATAGGGGCCTTCATCATTATTATCGCCATCATAAGCCTTGTGCTTAACGCCTGTTAGAGTGCGACGCTTTTTTGTCGGGACCAACTTATATTTAGTTTTGTCGTGTGCAGAATAGCTTTCTTTTTCTGTCTCTCAGCTACTCAGAACAACTCAGCCTGGCCATCCCTCCATGGACGGGCGCAATGAGTACCAGCTATAGCTGGGAGCGTAAACAGGCACGCCGCTTAATCATTAGCTTCGTATCCGTAGTTTGGCAGTGAAAACTGGTGTCTGACTAAGGGTTAAAACGGAGATTAACGACGCCCTGTAAGCATTGCTCGGGAAGAGATTGGTGGAGCATACGATAACTTTCTGAATACTATGTACACTGTGTCTCAAAAACATCCCGAAAATTTTTGATGATTACATGGAGTAAAATTATCAGATTTTAATACTTTTTGATCTGAATATTTCTGAGATAACTTGCCATTAAAGAAATGTTTAATTTTCTATTTCACCCAAAATCTGTTCATGCACTACCGGGGGAAAACAAAACCAACGATATATTGCTTTTTCGCCCAATGCAGTATTATTGCTTAATCTAAATAACGCACAAAATATCTTGTTAACTTTTTGGACACTATAATTGACATTTCATTTAACTGTTTCATTCTTCAACTGCCTACAGCGCCCTTGAACTGTGGGCCATTGTGCGAACACGGGCATAGAAACGCTTTCCGCGTTCATTGACAGCAGTATCGATAATGTTTCGTTTCAGACCAATTCAGACTTCACCATTCACTTCTGAAATTCATAAACATTCCTGAAAGTCATCACTGTTTTATGACGATCAACCTTTGTAATCGATTGGCTGTTTGGGCCCAAAGATCTTGATAGATAAAATTTATTGTTTTTTTTTATTTATTTAAACACATGATTTGTTTAGTTTGTTTCCCCCAGGTAGTGCAGGAGCAGACGTTAGATGAGGTGAAAACTTAAACAGTAATCCATTAGTTAGTAATGTCAAAAATATTTCGGCCAAAATTATTAAAATCTGATAATGTTTCTTCAAGTTATGATTGATAATGTCGGGAATGTTTTTTTACGTTTTTGCGCATTTTAACGCATATTTCGCTTGGTCTGCATTTCCTTTGTAGTGCAGAAGCAAACATTGGGCGAGGTGGAAAACTGAATGGTGATTTGATGGCAAGTTGTGTCAAGAATATTTATACTAAAAATTATTAGAATCTGATAATTTTTCTTGAAGTTAAAATAGAAAATGTTAGGGATGTTTTTGAGACACAGTGTAGTGAATAGTATACAGCTGCTTCGTAAAACGTCCTTTGTTCACAGTTGCTTTTCTCTTGCGCAAATTACAAAATAATTACGAGGTCCAACAGACCACAAGTCGAAGACTCGTGAGCAACGGAATAACCGAATACGGCAAAGACAATATTAAAACGGCTTCGACGTGCGTTGGCGGATGGCAGAAATCCACAGAATCAATATGAAATTTTTTTTTATCAAACAGCCACGTAGTCAAGAAGAGGATTGTCAGACAAACTTGTGATTTTTTTAGCCTACAGTGTAGTTCTTAAATTTAGAAGCACGAACCATCTCTTTCTGTGCAAATGATCGTGTGGCAAAGCTACGTCAGCTTACTCCATACGGACGCGCAACAGTTTGCTGAGAAGCCCATCTACGCAGGTTGTAGTCATGGCGTATACGACTGTTTGCCCTGTCGGCGATTTTTTCTCTCTGCAGTTTCTGGAGAATTTCTCGGCTTTTACATGAGGCCGTTATATTTATAAATTTACACTAAGCATCCCAGTACACGCCAGCAGAGTAATCGCTTTAGTAGGTGTTCGTGTCTTTAAAATGTCGGAACAATGTGTTATAATTAAACCATTTTAGTTGTACTTGTAATACCCATTAACTTGGCATATCGGGTGACGTGGAAAATATTTCAATCCGACTATAGCTTTTGAAAGTTGATTGCACTGTCTAAGTTACATAAAACTGACACTGCGTTTATTATTCTGCACACCGTCTACAGCGTCTTGTGAATACATCCTAAGTGTTACAGTGGCACTATTGCCTTCATTTTTTAAGTTTTACATTTATCAGTATTTGTATTCTCAGTAGGCCTATATCTCATTTCATTTAAAAAAACATTTAAGTTCTTTTTAGTTCATGTGCCAGATTAAACTGACAGTTTGTCTGTCAGTTTTTGAGTGCAAATTCTCTATTGTATTGTATTGTATTGTATCTTGCAGCGCACAGTTCAGTGTATATAAACACTGTTTGAAGAATAGGTGCTAGTTGACACCTTTGGGATTCCAAGACCTGTTCAGTTGGCTCCTGCGGGTAACATCTGTTATCCTCACAATGCAAGGCACCTCTATGTAGGCATCATTATGGTTATATGACGATTCGTACCACGGCGCGGGGTGGGCGGGTAGTGGGCCGGGCGTGAGTAGTGTTGGGGGCGGCGCCAGTCCAGAGCAGCGCTGCAGCAGGGAACAACATGTCGTGAACCAGTAGAGCAAGTATGAAACAACAGCTCCTGTTACATGTCTACTCATAAAATCTACTC
>Ga0056128_1002093_pt1 | contig 23286 bp, 18 predicted proteins | sample WorMetLIZISLAND2_FD_71113 | JGI IMG/M metagenome (GOLD analysis project Ga0056128, IMG submission 71113) | Marine gutless worms symbiont microbial communities from Max Planck institute for Marine Microbiology, Germany - Olavius geniculatus... ... | reverse complement strand
TCAAATAAGGCGACTGGAGGCTGGTGTTGTTGCTTGAAGCTGGTGGTGAACTCTTCGAGCATTCGCAGTGACAATGGAATTCTGGCATTTGATGATTATTTAACTGTGTTGTTTCAACGATGTTATTAAATTGATGTTGTAGCCGGAACATTTTTGAATGCTGAAAAATCGGCAAGCGGTCATGTTAAAAAGTCTATAACTTCGTCGATTTTTACAGAATCAAATTTTACTTGGCAGTTAGATGTAGAAGGTTTCCATAAATAAAGCTGTAAAATTTCAAATTAAAATCCCAAACGGTTGCTGAGAAAACAGCGAAAAAATTTAGGGGTCCACTTTTTTCTGCTGCACCCTGTATATCATCAGAATGCACAAACAACTGACTTAAAACACATACAGCAAATAAAATTTTTCTTCCAATTAAACAGCCAGCTCAAGGGTGGAGGAGGGGACCCCACATCACTTTCTGGGATGTTATGTTATTATATTAATATGCCAACTTATTACTGTTCATGCCTCATAATGCTTCAGGAGCTAGCTACGCAACATAATCTTTCATGACTTACAAAAATGTCTAAAAGGTTCCGGTAATCTTAGACAACACTGTGAATGCATACGTGGCTAACTAAAAACTGCCGGTCGCTCCGAAGGTAAAGCAAAAGCAAATGATTATAACACTGAAAGAGAGACAAAACAATTTCTGTATTAATTACCACGATAAATTATTATTCTTATCAGTAAACGGTTCTAAATGCTAACTGTTCTTCGAGATCTTGTATGCTGGTCTGAAGTTTTTTCTTGTCAGCAGCGTAGATGTTCAGTCGTTCCTCCTCTTCTTCAAGCCTCTGTTCCATCTCTCGCAACCCTTCTTCCAACTCCTGCTTACGCACTGCCAACCGTGCTCTAGCCTGCATGCATCACATGCACTTCTAAACATCCACCCATAATTCAACTGTACTGCATTAATGACAGAGACTGGTAATGTTAAACAACAGACATATAAAGTGGCATCTTTGCCTTCCCCTAAATTTTAAATTATTAAAAAAATGTCTTCTTGTCCAAAAATCTTCTTCCAAAAATACACAAATTTCAGGCTGAAAACCGAACCAATACGTTACATGCTGGTGCACAATAATCGTAACATTTACCGCTGCTCTTCAATGTTAATTGCATTTTCATGACAAAATTAAGACTAGAAAAAATGTCTGCAATAAGACTCGATGACAATTAAAGATTCATGCTCGTAGGTGTAAGAATTCATGTACAACCTATGATTTGCATTCCTACAAACATTGCTACAAACAAATCAAACAATAATTTTTAGTATTATCAGATTAACTAAATTTTACAGAAAGAATTTGTAGCAGATTTTTAATCGACCAGATTCCATTCTCATCCGGTATCAGTATACTGCAAAAAAATCCACAAAGGAAACCAAATGTAGCACTGTAATCTAACAAAAAAACAGATACAGTACCTCCTCAGTCTCGGCGCAAAGATCCTGTTCGGCTTGCAGCTGTTCGGTGAGAAGCACCTTGTCACTAATGAGTTGCTGATGTTCAGTCTTGAGAGAGTCGTGTTCCTCGCGCAGGTGCGTTAGATGCTCGGCGACCTGGCGCAGCTCCGTCTCCTTCTTGTTTAGTTTCTCTTCCGTGTTTGTCACCTGCAGCAGCGGCTTCACCTGCAACACAAAACACAGTCAAGTGACAGTGTCTCACCCCACTGTCGTCTGCCATTTTGTCGTGGTGGTGGGGCTTGAAGCTCTGATGATCCAAAAAATTTCTAAAATGCGGACGAGAGGAGCAAACCAAGAAAAGACCAACTTCATACGAACAGCTATCGTACACTTTACCAGTGCTCACGTACTAGTCAATCTTTGACTTCGATGCCGATTTCAGCTTTACAGCCATTTCTTCACAACTTCACAGCCTTTTACATAATTTTGGTTGCTGTAACTTTCTGGGAATGTGATTTGGGCCGAACTGGTATGGCCTCAACACTGGGCACCTGCCAAAGGTAAGGTTAGTTAAGGTAAAGACAACGTCTCAATGATCTGACACTAAAAATGCATCACACAACCCTCTAATACTAGCAGTGAAATCAAAAAAATAATCATCTCAAATCACACAAAAGGTTACGTGAATATGAGGAGCAAAAGACAAAAAAAGTTGGCATAAATCTTCCATTCAACAGAAAACTGGAAAAAATACTGAAGAAGAATTCATTTAGTCAATTGCAATTACTACTTCTCAATATCACTACCAGCAATGACTGTGATTAGATTAGTGACATCAGCTGTCACCAGAAATGCATCAAATACTTCAAAATTACATGCTGACTCAAGCATAGATGCACTGCTGACATGTGATAGCAACTCCTATATCACACACTGTCATTAGAAATAATCTCACTGTACCTTGGTAAACAGCCGCCACCACTGCCAGTTGCGTAGCTTCAGGTAAGACGAACAATTCCGCTGGATTATTCGCACGGCATTCTGCTGCTGGCAACGCTTCTGGAAATTCCTGAAAACAAGACATATGCAGTCGGTTGACTACTGATGAAACCAAACAAAACATCACACACTAACAACTTGTCTCAGCACAATACTGCACTCATTAGGTATACACAGTGTTTCATAAAAAGGACCCCTTTTTGTTTTTTTTCATAATTTTTTTGCCAAATGATAAAATTATACTTCATTACAGTGACCTTTATCTAAATAGCTCAACTGCAGCAGACTGTGCATATTAGAACCACCACACTAGTCACTCATTCAACTTAACTGCAATCAATTTAAACATAACTGAACCTATCTGAACAATAAGAATGCTGTGAAAGTGATGCAGATTACACCATTCTGTGTATGCAAAATCATCTCTAAACCAATTTCATAAGCAAACTGACAAATTAAATACAGCTAATAGATTATGCACTACTTGCCGAACGCTAAACAAATGCATAAACCACTCTAAGAACCTGCGTGCAAACTTTCCACGAGCAAAAGCTTGGAATTGAATAATGATGTCTGTTAATTTCAAGTCTCTCTCCTCCTCTAGATGAGCAAGGACACCAGCGCGGAAGAATATCTTGCTCTGACCGATCCTGTAAAGATTGGAATCCAGCTCCAGGGCCTCGATCTGCGCACAGTGGAAATAACTGCTTCAATTCATCACTCTCGAAGTAAAAAGATATGTGTTAACTGATTAGGCAAAGAAAGTTCAATGTTACATATCATGCACAAATAAACCGCATAAAATTCGTATATGCCTTACTGACAGTCTAATGTTATGTTCCTGCCCTTACGTGGCTAAATACACATAAATTAAGCTTAGACAAATTTGATGAATTAATACAATTTTCATGCTAACTAAATGCAGATTCGAGGAAAGTTTCACTACTTGGCTAAAATAACACTAATGCTGATTCATAGCTCGCTTTTAGAGTGGGGTTAATATAATTAAGTCAATGCTAATTAAATAATTATAAACTATATCCAAGAAAATATTGGCACTAAGTTATAGCCAAACTATTCACTGCTTTCTATCTAATCAAACTCTAAATTTACTACAGAAATCAAGTGCAAACCGAATGTGGCGAATACAACCTAAACCTGTCTCAAAAAAGTAAGTTCTACATATCAGAATTGAAAAAGCTAGGAAAAAAGTAAACGCAGCTGACCATCTTTGCACATGCTTTCTTGCCATCCATGAAGCCTCGAGGAATAACTCCCGGCGTCAACAGTTCATAGCGCTGTCGAAACTCCTGAAATACAATACGGCTGGGAAACCCCTGGCGACAGATTCGAATTCCTTCCAGCACACCATTGCATCTCAGTTGGTCCAGCACAAGGGGAGAGTCCACTTTGCCTCCCTACAGCAACAGTACACATGCTCACACTGAGACAAGCTTCAAACCTTCCACATCAAAACACAACATATAAGATAATACATTTTACACCACAATGAGCAACAACAGCCAATCAAGTACTAACAAATACAAATAAAAAAAAACAAAATATTCCTAACTTTTCACCCATGCAACAAGGCATAAAATCTTGCTGATAGCAAGTAGATTTGACATGTAGAATCTGACATGGAAAAGTAGAATGCAAAAAAAACAACACCTGTTCTGTGTGACACTTTAAATCTTTAAAACAACTGAAAATGTCTTGGGTAATTGTACATTGTACAATGATGACAGCCCAAAGGATCTGAGCCATATATAGTTAATGAACACAACAAGAACGGGTACATACAAACACTGTGTCTCGGGAAAGAAAAACAGTCAATATTGTTTTTGTCATAACTTTGTCAAATTTTCACGAATTTGACAATTTTTGGCATGAAGATGGCCAAGATGATGAAATTATGCAAGGTCCACTCACTTTCCACCTCTCCTAATTTATGTCAACGCAATACCATGTGAAACATAAATGTTCCAAATTGTTGCATAACACCGAGTTATTTTCCAAGAAAATCCTGTAACGACTTAATTAAACACAAAATAATACTCAATGTAACTTTTATCTTCGTTTACGAAGTAGTGGCCTTACCGTTTTGCATAATGTGTTATGGTCCAGCTTACGTTTGGACTGTTCCGACTGGATTTTACTTCGTGTTTGTTACGGTCACAGCAAATATGAGATTATGCATCAGATTTTTGATGATTGTTAGATGGTTACTTTGATTTTTAGCATAGCATTTTATTCTGTAATATCTGTAATTTTTGTTCATCTTCATCATCATCATTATCATTTAGCCTTGTTTTTATTATTCTGACTCGTGTGTTGAAATAAAGTGGTCATTATAAGTTTGTATAACAACCTGATTGCAAATCATCAGAATTTATGTCCAAAGTGGGCCCCACATACAAAGACAATGGTTCAGATGCAATGCCACTGACTGACAGCAGAATCATCAACTGACTGATCAAACGACATTCACTCACTGATTGAACGTTTTTAAGCTTATCAGTCAGCTATTTTGTTGTCTGCTATTATCACCATAAAATATTTATTACCACAAAATCTGTTGAATTGATAATGCAAAAATGAACAATCTGATACAAATAATCACCACGTAATGCAACAATTTGAAGCATCTGTGTTTCACATGGTAGTGCATTGATGTAAATTAGGCACGGTGGAAAAAGAGTACACCTTACATAATCAAAGTTGGCTGAAATATGGCAAAGTTATGATGAAAACAATTTTGACTGCTTCTTTGAGACACTATGTATATTCAAACGACATTTTTGAATGCTAAAGCAAACAGACACAAGGAGCAAAGACAACCTTCTTATCGTGATTTGGCAGAATACAGCGCACAAAGTTAGGGTTGGTGTTGTTCAACGTCTGCATCAGCCTAACAAGCTGTTCTTTGTACGTCTGAGCAACTGTCCTGAACATGCCTTTGCGAGTCCGTACTCCAACAAACACCGAAGCCTCCGTACCGACCGTGGCACTGATGCCCACAATCTCCGCTGAAATCACACACATTCAAAACATTCAAATCATAAACAGAAAAGTCTGTGTTCGCACTAATCCTACGTTCAGTCGTAGAGCACGATTGACAATAAAACAGCATCAAATCTTAAAATCTGCAACACTACAAAATTATCTGCAAATATGAAAAGCAAAAAAATGGAAGTAAATCAATATCTGTGTATTTCAGTAATACACGAAACAATATTTGTTCACAATACTGATGTATAATGGTTGTTAAAAATTTAACCAGATATAAATGAATGAGTTAACTATTCTATTGCAACAAGAACTAGCACAGCATTCAAACAAAAAAAGTCTTAAAATCTGCAACATTACAAATTTTCCTGCAAACAAGAAATGAATTGTTAAATAAATGCAAAAAACATCAAATGAACAACAAATCCACTTACAAACAAACAAAACCAACAAGAAATTCAGCTCAGCAGACATACCATCTTTCCAGATGGTACGCATGAAATCACTGGCTGAGTCCTGCAGCAGGGAGACCACATTCTCGTTAAGTGGGTCCATGTTCTTGAGAAGCCACTGATCACAGCAGTAGTCCACACGACCCGCATAGTGAATCACACTGAAGTTGGCACGATCACGGAAGTCCGGCCGCTGAAACTTGGGATGCGATGTGTGCTGGACTAACAGCTTTTCAACCAACGTCTTGTCTGTGGCTTTCGGAAACCAACATTCTTCGTCAATCAGTGCAAGAACTCCCATTGGCTATGGAACAGCAGCAGCAGCAGCATCAGTGCCAGCCGAAGTTACTCAATTAAATATTCCATGGCAAAATATTGCAGCTATCTCATCAGTGTACTGTTGACATAGCCGCAAGATTTTGCTGTAAATTTTTTCAACTTTGGACAAGTCTGTGCCTGTGTAGCATGTACACACTGCAGCTGCGGCTATGACCTTTACTAGTATTTCTCACGTGTGACCAAATCAAACATGCAACCATTTTAATAACACATACACATGTATTTACAATGCAGTATAACAAAACAGAATCAACAGAACAATGAAATGGAAACTTTGAACAACACGTAAACAAATAATGTCCTCCATGGAAAAAACACGAACCACTACACATCAGACTAGGTTTTAACCTCTTAGCCTGTAAGCCACTGGTCACTTAGTGTAAGTGAATGTTTCTTGACTGACCGAATGACTAAGTCTACAGACCTTCTCAATGAGGTCAATGGTTGGCTGGAGATCAAGGCCGAAGTCAATGAACGTCCATTCGATGCCCTCGCGGGTGTACTCGTCCTGCTCCAGTATGAACATCGTGTGGTTGAACAGCTGCTGAAGCTTCTCATTCGTGTAGTTGATGCACAGCTGCTCAAACGAGTTGAGCTGCAATGCATTCAGTTAACATCAAACGTTCATCAACACAGTCAACCTTTCACACCAATGATGCCACTATAATGCAGCTGCCTTAATAGGTTGTGTACAAAGCATCACCTGCCATATTTGATCACACAGTGTTACCTGCCACCCAATACAGGTGAACGTACCCTACGTTAACCTTAGCCAGACAGGCCGATACTCAATTTACCTACCCCAGAGGGATGGAAAGCTGAGTTGACCTTGCTATTGGTTATATACTCAATAGGCTGCATTACAAGTTTTGCCTCTCCATCTCTCTGCCTGTATGGACTCCTTAAGTTGAAAACAGAAAAGCGTAGAAAACCCAAAACTAGTACAGCCATTCCCCATGACAAGAGGAGCAACAGGTTGAGCACAAAAGGTCAAAAATCACGGTTGAACAGTGCACAAGCAGCATAGCTAGGTGCACAACTGCATGTCATATCAAAACTCAACACTGGTAGAGCCAGTTTATCGTCAGAGCAGGGAACAGTATCAGATACATTGCCAATACTACTGACTTTGCTGTATTTTGAAATTATGACATATACAGAGTGGGCCAAAAAACGTGCCACTTTACTTTTGTCCATATCTTTGCCAATTATTGACTGATTTTCAAAATTTTTTCACTGGCACACTCTGCAAACAATTAGAGACAATGCGATTATTATAAATCCCACCACACCGTAAATGCGTCTCTACATTACCTTATGAAATATCAATGAAATATGCATACATAATAATAATAACAAACATTTTGATAAAATTGAAAATAACAATTCAGACCAACATTGCAGTGAATGGTCTGTATGACACTAGACTGTGTGGGTCTAACACAGTCTAGTGTCATACAGATCATTTATCGCAATGTTGGTCTGAAGTGTTTTTTTTCATTTACCTAAATTTTTGTTATTATCGTTAGTTTTTGCTTACATTTATATTTCACAAGGTAGTGTAGAAATGCATTTACTGTGCGGTGGAATATATAATAATCACATTATTGCAAACTGTTTGTAAAGTGCTCCAGCGAAAGAATTTTGAAAATCGGTCAATAACTGGCGAAAATACGAACAAAAGTAAAGTTGCACATTTTATATGGCCCACGGTGTACTCTGAAAACAAAAAAAAATAATCACCAACAGTGGATTTTGCACTGCACGCTGTTTAAAAGTTAGTCTCGCAGAAACTGCCACGAATGTTATCATCAGTCCCATCGCAGACAGAACTAAAAATGTTAAGAGATGTGAGCTGAAACCTGAAATATCTCAAAGCCAGCGATGTCAAGTATGCCAATGAATGAAGCTCCCTGACGCTTGCTGCGGTCCAGAGAACGGTTGACTCGCTGAACAATCCACTTGAACATGCGATCATATATCGACTTGCTTATAGCTTCTACAGCGTACTCCACCTGTCACACAGATTAATTTTCTGATAGTCATAAACCTAACATGTAAACATTTAATACTAATTCCACATAGCATTAACTGCAACAGATCGGTAACTCATTTCTCTATAAATAATATAAACTTGCAAACTCCTACAAATGTTCGTGATGATAAAAACTTTGTTTAAAAATTTACTTAAGACCGGTAAACAAAGGCTGACATGTTTACTTTCAGTGCTAAACCTCCTTAACATAATTCTTCAACTGAGCCATAAGCACTTTGACTAATCTTGGGATTACAATTAAAAGTCAACTATTTCAGTTAATAAATTCTGATTACTGTAAATGACATTAATTAGAACAACTGATGATCAGTAACTGTTTCAATAATTTTATCAAAATTAACCGTCATTTTTACGTGCGAGAGCATGTAATGCTTCGTGCGTCTTAGCCATCGACTGGGCGTCTGTCTGTCCATCCATCACACTGTGGTATTGTATCAAACAAACGCAAGCTAGGATCACGAAACCTTCACTGTGGTTTGCCGCAAGGACTCTAGTTTATCGTGACAAAATTTTGTGCACCTGGGTGAGAGGGTTCCCTCAAACTGTGGCGTGAAAGAGAGGTACCCCACTAAAATTTGCTTATTTTGCCGCTATTGGCTGGTATAGCATGTAAACGGTAACAGATAGACATGGACATGCTACTTATCACAGCAAGCACTGGTGATGAGCTTCATAAGAATGTCAACATCGATGACCTTGAATGACCCTGAAGCCCAAAAATAAGCTGTTTCAGTGATTTTTTCACGATTTTCGGCTGTGACACACATTTAAAGAGTAAATTGCGCCGAAATGGCTGAAGATAGACAAAGACAATCTGCGTACGAAATTTTCAGCATTAAGCTTAGATTTTATTGCTGCAAGCTGCAACCCCCTAGGTTCAAGGAGGGCGGCGTACATGGGCGTCAAAGAAGGGTACTCCTTAAAAAAGGTTATTTTACCAGTATTGGCTTGTGAAGCATGAAAACGCTTGCAGATAGAACAGACATGCTGTTTATCATAACGAGCACTTGTGACATGCCTTTTAATGGTGTCAACGTCAATGACCTTGAATGACCTTGATCCCCCAAAATAGAGGGTTTTAGTGTTTTTGCGATTTTTGGCAGCAAGGCAAACATAAAGAGTATTGCATAGAAATGGCTGGAGACAGACAAGGACAACCTGCGAACAGGACATGCTAAGACTCTCGCGTGTTTCATGAGCTTTGCTCAAATTACTTGTTTGGGTTCTGAGATAAAATATCAACTCCCAATTTACAGTTATCACAAACAAAAATTAATATGCAGTCTAAGCTGATATTTTACTACTTCATGCAAACCAAAAACTAAAATTCAATAAATAACTCTACACTGCTGCTATCTGTTACTACTTAAATTTTCTCAAGCAGTCGAATTTTACACGATCAAATGCAGCAAGATAGCAAAAAGTAACCTGTTCTTTTGTCTGAGCCTTTGTCACATACTCTCGGCCAACGCGAATACGTGGTCGTAGGAATGCTTTAGTCAGCTCAATCACTGGAACTCCGATTAAACGACAGATCTTCTGAACAACTACAAAACACAACAAACGTAATGAACTTAACATAATGTTGACGACAGCATCATGTAATCATTCATATGATTGCAACAATCCTTTAAAAGACATACATTATGGTAGTAGTCATTGCTAACTGGCACTTACTGTCAAGTTATGTAAATAAATCTAGTTATGTAAATAAATCTGTGTGCTTGGTCCATACAAGAACTTGCACCAATCACAACGTCATTACAAAACGTGTGGTATGGCCAACATTCAGACAAAACAATAGTTTTCACTCCTGGATATCACGAAGCACAGCTACGGAAAAAACCCATTATTTCGGGAAAGTGATGCTCTGTATAACACAATACAGTGTAGGCAGTAAGCACAAGTAGATTGTAATACAATAACTGGGCCATCGAGACTGGTGGCGACAGTCAGGTACACACAAGAGACTAACACGGGCTGCAAATGCACAGCAAAAAAGACCACAATGCAACACGTTCATTACCCGTGTTATCAGGCAAAGCCGCCTGGTCAGAAGTCTTGTCCTGGATGAACTGAATGTTTCCCAGCTGTAGAATGCTCGACAGAGTTTTGTGAATTGCTACCAGCACAACGCACACACAAAACATATTTATTAGTTAGAATAAACTATAATGGTTAAAAGCTTACTCAACAGCAGATACAACAATCAGTCATTGGCACCAATATCTAGACATAAACAAACACAAATATCCTAAACTTTTCAGACACAAACTATCCGAACATCCTATATTTCTTCGCTTATCATGCAAGCGGAAGCTGATAGAGATACATAAGCTGCAAAATCATTTCACTCAATGTGAGACACTTCAACTGAAAATAATCAATTAACAAATACCAATGGCACTCAGTTATTAAACAGTATTACGGTATGCCACAAAATATGGTATGTGCTGTAAAAGCTGTTTGTTTCGTGTAATAAATAAACTACCAGTATGTACACGATCTACACCAGGTACTTTGTACAAGTAATAATGCACAGGGAATACACAACCTATATACATTATACATCACGCCAATAAACTTTACAAGAATAAGTTTGGGTTGCAAGACATGACAGAGGCCGTGCAACAGACCGATCTGTTCATCCTTAGTGAAGCCGAGCACATCCATGGCCTCAAGCACTTGACGATACAGCTCCACGTCATCTTCACCCATCACAATCGGCACGTAGCCGTTGGTCAAGTAGCTGTAGTTCCGAATGTCGCTCTCAATCAAACATTCCTCTGTAACCCCCAACACAACTTGCAATAAGAACAATGCAGAAAACACTTAATGCACATAAACATTTATCATTAACTGATTAGGCAAAGAAAGTGTGTTCGAGTGGCTCTTAGCAAAATCGGCCTATACAGTATACAGGCAGTGGCACTAAAGACACAAGACATGATCAGAACAGAAATGCAATTAATCTCCATGCAGAAGTATTTCAGCAAGTAATTTCAAAGAAGAATGGTGCTAAATATGTTTTGCAAATTGACAGACAAAAGAAATTACCTTCTTTTCAGCCTTAAATGCAAAAAATAGCGAAAATCTCGACAAAAAAGCTGCTAACTTTTCATAGCAGGTGAAGCACTGCGAAGCATCTGATAGAAAATATGAAAACATCGTTCATCGGCAGCTTGTCTGACGATACGTGATTTCTCCAGCAGATCTACAGTTCAGCTAGGTTAACAGAAATGTCACATTTCCAAATTTCCACTCATCCAACCATCAACTAAGCTTGTAAAACCACAGCAAAAAGATTAACAATGCAAATTCATCTTCCACCATTGCGTGTTTAGGAGAGAAAAGCATTTTAAAACTAACTGCCTGGATATTTACACACGGCACAACTGCTTTGAAACAGCCAAATAGATGACAAAAAGTATCTATTTATGGATTTTAAGTTCTAACAATTCCCAAAAGTTTACTATCAGTAAGCCCAGTCTAACCTCAACTAACTGTACAACTCCCGGTAGTTAAATAAACACTAAAATGAATAACATTGTAATAAAAAAGATGAAAGTCCAGGATACATGTTTCAATGTTAGCACCAGCGATGTAGCCAGAGATGTCAAAGTTGATGCGAATAAATTTGCCCTGCAATGACAGATGCACTTCCTCAACAAGCAATCCTGCAAATAATGTCTATTTTATACAACAAATATTCTACTTTCAACACTAAAAACTAACTCTGCAAAATGAATTATAATATACAGATTCCTAATTAGGGTAATATAACAATTTAAGCAAAATCAAAACAGTTGAGCGTGTGCAGGAGATAATTACAAATCTGGACGAATTGTCATTCTTGACGGTCTTTGCATTGCCAAATGCTTCTAACACTGGATTAGTCAACAACAGCTGCAACTCCAGTTCCGCCTGTCCAACAACCAGCCAAACGTATATGTATGTATGCAACTTCAAAGGAATTTAAACTAAACAAAACAAGCCATGTTCACAACAGCACTGCAACTTCAACAACTATAGTTAACATGCACGGCTCCTATGTATCTGAGGACCTCGCTGGAGCTTCAACGTAAACTTTTTCACTGATGAATTCATGCCTTAACCTAAACTAATTACATGATAAGTTTTCCTTTAATAATTAACTGCAGCACACTGTTGAATATAAAAAGCAATGTGCCAATTCTTACTGATTTCCTTGAAAGAAATCAAGAAATAACCATAGTCTAACTACATGCAAAGTATCAGCTGTTGACACAACACAGTTCTGGAGATTGTTTTTATCGTATTGCAACTGTTGTTTGCTACAGCACTAGGTTACATTGCATACATCACTTAATGTCACCATTTCCTTCTTGTTCTAGTTCTTCATTTTCACTTACTGGCAGTGCAAAGTGTTTCATCTGAAACAGAGAATTCTCAAACCTTCATCAACTATTACCGAACACGTTACCGCGGTTCACCTCTAAATTCAGCACACTGTTTATTTAAGAACTGAAGCCGCTTCTGTCTTAATGCCATTAAATGCAATCAAATTAATAATTTTTGTATTGTACATTACAAAAATGCAGAGAAGCAGACACAGAGTACATGTTCAATGAAAGCAACATGATGCACGAAGCACAGTAACAAAGACATACGTGGCCAGTTGGAAGTGAGGAGCCGGATGTTGACAACCGGTGCTTGGCAGCAGCAGCAACATAAGTCAAGTACTGAATCACTTTCTTCGTGTTTTCAGTCTTACCAGCACCAGATTCACCACTGCACACAACAATACACACATGAATGAATTACCCATGCTGTCACATTAAAGGTCCATGGCCACGGTCAAACTCACTCGGGCAATTTATGTGGATTTAAATTAGATATGTAAACTCGCACATGAAATATGTTGATTAGAGCTTCATAAATATATGAAATTAATGTGTGACTTCAAACCACAATACGGCATTACGTTACATTATGCAAAAAAATTTTAATTTATCAGTTCACCCAGTGACGTCATCAGCCTAGCTCATAGGCATCATGAATATTAATGGCATAGCCCATGATATCATCAATCTAGGCTAGTCCATTAATATTCATGATGTCTTTAGTCTAGGCTAGTGACGTCAGTGTTGAGAAAGCATGGTCTAGAGAACTTGGTGGTGATGGGAAGGATAGATAGGAGGAAAGCGAGGCGGCGTCAGAGACTGAAATATTTAGACAGCTTAGGAGAATCATGGAAAGACAAAGTGAGCCCAACAGAGCTCATCGGGGCTTCAGAGGACAGAATGATCTGGCAGCGCATGGTCGGCACGGCAACATGACTTGACATGAGTGACGTCACCGGGGGGGGACATCATGGCGGCGTGTTTTCTGCGTCATTTTCATAGACCGATTTCAAATGCAAATTTCTCCGCGTTGACAAAACACTGGGTGCCAACACTACTGTCAAAATTCTCAGAAAATTGTGCTATTTTGGGAAAATGGTAAGTTAGTTTTCGCGTCCATCGACCTTTAAATTTAAGGGCAGTAGAAAATCATGGAAAAAACTGGCGAAAAACATGGCAAACTTTTGTGAAAATCGCAAAAATCACGAGAAAGACATAGCATCAGATCACAATAAAGACCATTATACAGTCTATAAAGCTCAACATGACGACCATCAAAGCATGCAGTGCAAGGTTTACATCAGTAAAATTTTGTCACTGCAGAGCATTAAAACATATTTCTAGACACAGTAGAAGCTGGACAACCTCAACAATGACTCAAGACCAGCTCTATGCAAAAAAACTAACAAAATATTTTTGTGTCAAGAAAGAAATACTTAAAAGCAGTAAATCAACACTTTCCCCAGTGAACCTCTTTCAAAGTTCTGTATGGACCGCAATTCGCAAAGAAACGTGAATCTTGATTGGGTTTAGCAAGTATTTATAAATAGATGATAGAAAACTCATGGACAGACATCAGGCCACAAAGTGCTCTACATAAAAAACTACGATGATATATGCATGTCATTTTCTAACCATTTGCTTATCTTGAGCTATAGCAACTGTATCTGACAACATAATATGGCAGTGAGCAGTGAATGATACTTACGTGCAGAGTATTGACTGGTCCTCACGTTCTACAACCAATCGCATTCACAGCAAAAAGTTTTAATGAATACGTAAATTAAACATAAATATTCCATCACAACATGCGCACAATGGACAGATGTAGAATCAATCAATCAATCAATCAATGCCCAATCTATACAAATCATACACTGTATATACTTGGTGAATATCAATTTTCGATCAACAACCCGTAGCAATCTTTGCAATAAATTCCCCATACTAAACCACAATAGTAGATTCAGTAATAGTAACTAGTGTACACAATAGCAGCATATATTTTAGTACACGGAAAATGGAAAATGATAATATTTCATCAGCATTTTGCTGACAACTGCTTTGGTAATTTGTGCCATAACGCAGACGCATGACACAAGACACGGTGTACAGCGCGGATGAAGTGGATTAAATATCAACAAAACCCGGTACCCACAGGTGCCAAATGTATGCATAAATCAAAGGTCAGTGAACTAATCATCATACTGCTGTTCTGATTTATTTATGGTTGAACAGTTTTTGATGCATCCGTGATCTAACGATTTTAAACACAATCAACAGTCATCACAAACAGCAATTTATGTAAACTGACTTAGGTAGCCGTCATTTGCAATGCTAATGGAACGTAAAACACTTGTTTACATGCTGAGTTATTCTGCATATATTACTTTAGCAGGTAAGCAGGTACTCCTAACTCTACAAAATTCTGACATGCGGTTCTTAAGCAGATCATTTGCTTTGACTAATTTCACTGCTTGTCAGTGAACATAAAAAACGAGCAGGAATGAGTGGCTTATATCCCCCAAATATGGAGTCAAAATCGAGCAAAGTTCTCCCCGCATTTAAGCTCAAGTCCCCCCACTTTCGCACTCAAGCCCCACACCTCTTTGGGCTTTTTGTTAGAAATGTAGATTGCCCAGTGAAAAATAGCAGAAAGCTTTGTTAAGGGTGTTAAGTGCCCATGGAAAATGAGGGATGTGTTAAGTGTATTGATTGCTTAGTGAAAAGTAGGTGGGAAGCATCGTTAAGAGTGCAGAATAGATTCACTGCTCAGTAAAAATAGGAAAAAAAGTTTTGATCTACACTCTTAACAAAACTTCCTCCCCCTATTTTTCACAAGGTGCAAGCTGCGCCCACCAGGTATAGGGATAAAAGCCACTGCAGCAAATTGCAGTTCTGAGCTCACAACACAACAATGAACAGAACAGAGACTACAGCAGTCAGTCTTAACACTCATTCAACATACATGTACATTAGATAACACGGCTCCAGGAAGTCGGGAAGGCGATGGGTGAGCCTGCAATATCTGTGCTAGTGCAGTTGCATCAGAAGCACGGAGATTAACTGTTCTTGAAAGTGAGAAAAATAACTCCACAATGTCAAGACAACAACACACATTAAGCGTCTCTAATAACAGCAGGAATTAACAGTTTCCAGATTCCAACCAACAGAGAGTCAGGCGTAGGCGTGCTACTCCAGCAATTTTTGACGCGCTACAGCTATGCCGTAGGCGTAGGCGTCTTTGGCATTGCTGTCGTCTGTCTGTCCGTCCTCCGTAACGGATGTATTATGAGTGACTAAGCGTTAGGGCGTAGGGGAAAACTTTTTACATGAATAATTAGCCATGTGTCTTAAACCTAGGCATGCAAAATTTCAGCAATCTAGTGCAAAGGAAACATTTTCAAATTTGGGGTTGAATAAAAGGGGTAGGAATTTCAATGGAAAAAACCATATCCTAAAAACGGTGAGAGATAGGCGAGTGAGTAGGGTTTAACGTGCCGCCCGACACAGGTCATTTCGGGGACGGCCTTTCCACGCAAAACTGCACAATGCACATACCGATACACATAATAACGGAACAAAAGTTTAACCCTTAGAGAGAAAGTTTAACCTTTATGAAACGCAAAACACAAAAAAAAGACAGAACCGAAAATTGTAAGAACTGCCATTGGCAGTTCTTACAATTTTCCCTGTTATCCTCCAGACAGTCATTATTCTCAGAATGCTGTCTATTAGAAGGCAGGAGAGGTGAGAGATGCGGCCAAGGTTATTATTCATCACAAATAGGAAGTGGCATACGCCCTTTTAAATAAAATGAGAATCATCGACCGTGGATGACCTTGAAGGTCAGTACTATAACAGGAACCGTATAGGCTGTAGCGCCTCTTCCCTGGCGACAGCTGGGCTTTCTTGTAATATACAGTATACACTGTACGGCAGTCTTATCAAAACAACAGTCAATTCTAGACACCGAGTCATCTTGTACGTAGCGCCCCCCCCCCCGATACATTAATACAAACACAGACAAAAATGTGTATGGAAGCATCTGTTATGACCACTATGACAAATAAAAATTCACGATTCCTAACCAGCCTTCAGTTTCTGAAGCGTCTCAAAGTTGCAAACCAAACAATATGTATACGGTACCAATAATAAAGCCGTCACAATCTAATAAGCTGAAAAAGTAACTGACAAGTTAAGTCAGCAAAACAGTCGTTGCAGCTGCACGTGCATCGGCCAGAATTAAGTTCAGTGTTCAATGGCATCTTGTTACTTACTACCACGTCCTGTCAGTTGCCGAACTTCGTGCGTCCAACACTCTTCCACATGTTTTCAAAAATGGAATACATTTCTGATGGTGGTTAAGAAAAAGCAACGTAAACCATAGTATAATTTTAAGAATCGCTTGCTCGTGTGCGTAATAATAATTAAAAACGTTTAACATACGGTACTGAACAGTACTGATAGTCTGACAATCTATACACATCCTCTCGACCATCATCCGAGAAGGACCGATAAAGGCAGTGCACGAGCATATAAGCCACAAAAACTGGATGGAAGCGAACAAAGCCTGCAGTGTCGTAAACAGACTCGGCTGTCTGAGGGTGTAGAACGATTCACTAATAATACAATATTTCAGCGGACGAAAGGCTTGCCAGGAATTGGTTGCGGCATTCAGCAGCTCGTCAGCAGACAGTCAATCGGCGGGCGACGGAGAAACCCAGACTTACCGAGACGAGACGTGCGTACATGCACGCGTCACGGGTCAACTCAACTCAACGCTAGCGTCATAAAATTCGTCCGTCGTCGGCACATAAGTCACAATAACTGGAACCATACAACAACGTAGGCTACCTGCACGCGCCCCTCCCCCCTTCCGCCGTCAATTCTAGGCGGGACATACCGTAACCCGCACACGAGTTAAGACAAGACAGTGAACGCTGCGTAAAAGTTCTCTGAGGCGGCACTACGCGATTATGATTGATCTGTCACGTTCACCTCAGCCGCCTCGCACATCATTCAGTGATGACACTTATATACGTCTCAGACTGGTGCATTTGCTGCTAGCGCCCCACACCATTCGCGGCGGTCAACACGTCTTTGCCACACCCACGTCTGAACGTGACTGTACGGACGCCGAATCCACTTTTTTCGCTGATCGTCTCTGAATGACCAAATATGATTCATGCTGCCGCATCAAAACCATACAATAACGAGACACGCGGCAAGTTTTCATCAACTACTGCGTAAGACATTATGAGTCCGGCTAATGAACAAAACGGCAAAGAATTCCCACTCCGGAGTCTGGAGCCCGTGCTGAACCACTATGAAAGACAACAGAACTGTCTTGAACACACACTGAGAAGAAATGAATGGACAGCATCTATTAACAAACGCTACAGCGAGGCAGCACTGCCGCAGAGCAAAGGGTGACCAAAAATCACATAAAAAGGTATAAAAAAGTAAACATCAAGTAGTCAGATTTCTACAGCGGCGTTAAGTCGTGACCTCAGATGCGCTGGCGACAGGTCACGTTAGCTAGAGAGAACAGAACGTCTTTCACACCAAATTTAAAAGTTACTATTATGAGTTACTGTCAGTGACTGTTCCTGGCAGGAAGTTCCAGGTGGCCGGAACGGAAAGCACGCTTGGCAACACACTGGCTTCACGGCGCCTATTCTAAGCCGCTCTCCTGCAAAAAGCGTCTTATGTATCAGCGACGTTAACCAGAGAGTACGACGTAGATATATAGAGTTTCACATCAGATCACCGGAGCAACAGCCAACAAGCAAAACCGTCGATCAAGACGTGGGTAAAACACATCGTTCTAACTTGCAGCAGTGTGTTTATACAAGCGGCCTAGATGTAAGTCAATCTACACGTGGAGAGTGCTACCGTGAAGGGTTGGTTGGTCGATTGAAAGCGGCTTAGCAGCAGGTTGCAGGCAGTGAGCATCAGCAGCTGAGAGACCTGACCACCCAAGATATTTTAGTTCTCAAATTAATTTCAGCTGTACTCTCTATATATCTCTTAAGAGAATAAGTTTATCTCATTATATTCTTAGTTGGAGAAAAAGTCTTTATATAGGATGCTGCTTATATGCGAATATGCAATTGCATATTTTGCCAAAACTGGCATATCGCATATTTTTCCGCAGATAATGGCATTTTCAAAATGCAAAAATTATGCCGCATATCCAAAAATTTGCATATATTCGCACATATGCCGCATATTTCCGCATATGCGATCACATTTTTCAGCATTTTTCTTGTCCAACGTTGTTTTAAAACCACTTAATATTTTGGCTGCAAACGATTACCGGTATTTACAATTACACATTGAAGAAATTAAGTCGAAAATGTCAAAAATGTGCAGAATAGGCCTATTAATGATCATGATTATGATTCTCCGTCACTTGAAGTTGCATATGCCGGAAATATGCGGAAAAATATGCTGCATCTATGCAGCATATGTAGCATATATGCCGCATATATGCGCCGCATATTTCGCCAAATTCCGCATATTTTCTCGCATATTTTGCCTCAAAAAGTTTCATATATTTTAAGAAAATTCTGCGCTATAAACTAGGATCGCTGTTTATAAGTGCCAAATTTAACTTATTTGGCCAGCTGGCAACCTTGGCATAAGTTGTTTTGGTGGTGCGCAACATCTGAGATAGTTTCACTAAAAACCACGAATTGCACTGATGACTCTGTCCCATGTCAGAAATGTTTTAACGCTCTTCACTGGAAACTGCCGTTTTACAACTCGTTTCACTGACTTGCACTGCTGAAATCTCGTTTTTGTTTGCTCTGCCAAAAACTATTTTCGTTAAAATTGGCTAATTGTATAGTTGCCGCGATTTTCATTAAGTGTTCATTTTTCTTCAACCAAAAAATTCTGGTTTACTTTCTCGTGAAACCAAGACCGTTAATTTTCGTTTTCGTTCTAGCTAGTACTACAGCATCTCTGGACGAGACACAAGCAGCAGCAGGTCTGCAAAGCAGCGACGCGGCGTTTCATGGTCCTCGGCGGCGCCGACTTGTTACAGAAGAATGCCGCGCATCCATGAAAACACCGGCCACATCAATCGGCAGGCACGTCCATAGTCAGTCGCCCCCCCCCCTCCCTGCATTCCTTCCCAATCCACGCGCCCTATAGCCCCTACTCTCTCCCGGCCAGTATTTACGACACCGCTTCTTTACAACGTTATCGGTCATTCCTCGCATACGCTACGCGAGTAATTAGCAGATGAGCTCAGCCGGACCACGGTGCTGCGGCGCCAGAGTTGTTACTTGGTAGCTACAGGACCGGCTGAGAGTTGAACCCGGGACCTCTCGGTCTCGAATCCAACGTCCTAACCGCTGAGCCAACAAGCCACCTTAAAACGCGGGTCCAATTGTTCGCTGACGCCTCGCCGGCAATGGATGACCGCATAGTGGGCTGCGGTATCATTAGCTGCCACTGTGCAAAAGCGCTTCTGGCCATGAGTCCGTCAGTCTCGTGTAAAAACTAAAAAGCGCTATAGCAAGTACCGGACTTTATTTTTTTACCACGACGACACCAACAACAGAAACAAAATCACGGCAGAAATAGGGACACGTAACGATATTTATTCTGCAGAGGGGTGTATACGGCGTGGATGGGATGCCAACCTGGGATGACCGGATACTGAAAGTCTCCTGAGCATTACATCAAGCGGCCATCCATGCATTACGCAGCGCAAGTCACGCAAATTGACCGATTTCATAACAAGTAAATCATAGAAACTCAGTCAGTCGAGTGGGCCGGGCCGGGGGCAACTACGACGTAAACACCGTGTTTTATGACGCATAGAAATCAGAACTGATAAGCAAAAACGACGACGCCGATAACATCCAGATACATGAAGGTCGCAGATTCCATTAGCCGGACTTGATATAACTCACGACAGATGATGACTGATTCTGCTCAAGCTACCAATCATTACGTCAGTCGAATGCACGCTTGACTTATAGACGCCAAGAGACGTAATCGCAGCACTTCAAGTCCAAATCATGTGCAGCAAGTTTCGCGGCATGTGCTTGCAGCAACTTAATCTAATCTTACGCCGCGCAATCAGCTGAGTGATAGCAGACTATTCTTACTTCCATTACATCACTTGACGTCATACTACATACATTCCAGCAGAGCAGAGCTCTGTCAGCGAAATGGGGTGTTTATACGATGAAGCAAACTTAAAGCACACGTCGTGCACGTGTATTTTCAATACATTTGCTTCATGTTTGCTTTATCGTGTAAACACCCTATAACATTACATACCATCACTATATCATATACCACTCAGCCGTGACCAGCAGTCACGCCTACGGCGACTGACGACCATAAAATGTGAACAGAATGCACCCAACTTGACTACAAGCTGGGAACGTGAAAACAGAACTTCGCGTGACGGCAATATTGCAGCTTCTGTCGCCAAGGCATTTGCGTATACTGCGGCTATACGTCTGCAGTGCAGTTTCTCTGAAACAATACAAGTTAAAACCATTAGACGGGGTGCTTGGAATGCCGAGATAAAAATCGCACTGGTATATACGCCAATTCCCTACCTTCACCTATGTACAGCGACTCTGAAGTCTAACGGCCAATTCACACATGACGCCGACGCGACTGCACTGAACCCAAATCTCGAGTTGAGCCACATCGTAGGCGTGAATTGGAGATTAGACATGGATTTGCACGAATAAGAAAAGTGGCTTTACAGTCTTTTTTCTTTAACTGGGCCGTTTCCTCCACTTTCTCTTGAAGTTAGTACAGATTAGGCCAGCGGAAAAAAAGTAAACATGTACACATAGATGCCCATCTCGTCGCCTAATCAACAGCATCAGAGCACTAAAAGACTAAGCACCACACAGATCATACTATTGTAATTGGCAGGATTTTTATCATAGCAGTGTACGGTGGTCGTTTGTTGTGTACACTGGTTCAACGACAGTGCACGCGCTGTGTGTGGCGTGAAATCCCATCTACTAAGTATACTATCAGTGTACAGATAGATCAACGGTACATACGGCAGGTACAGCGGCAGCAGCAGGCCATCAGCACCGCCACCGTGATGTGGAAGCAATTTTCCCCGACATAACAGCTGAGCGATGGACTACTGGAATACTGGACTGATCCAAGCGGCATGGGATTGATGGGATGTATGTCCGTAGGGGTCAGTGAACAACGTAGTGAGTGAGTCAAGCCACGGCCCTCTAGATCTAGAGGGCCGTGGTCAGGCACGCGCGTGCGCCGTAGCCGCAACCTAGAGACAGATGTGCGAGCCCGGCGATTTTTTGCTGACTGACAACCCCCCTCCCCCCCTAACACTCACACTTTCAGCAGGCCACCAACTCCTCACAGCGTTTTATCAGCTTCGACACCGCGCATCATCAGACACAAAGAACCTGTCCACAACGCCCTCCAGTCATCAGCCGCTTAGTCACTAGAAATGTAAATGGCTAGCGATCGGCAAAAACTTGTTATATTTGTTAGTTATCCGGCTCATGCCTGGCTCCCGTTGGATTTCAAGATGCAGATCTAGCTAAATCCAACCTCAGCAAAATTTCTCAAAATTAAACATGATGGCTTGGTAACTAACGGTTCACATGATAGACTTGCGATCCGAGATTGTTAGTTCGAAGTGGTTACTATGTAGATGGGTGATTAACTAATTGTTTAGAGACAGGTAAACCATATATAACCACCACCTGAGTCAACTGAGTCTTCTATCCCTCTGGGGTAGGTAAATCGAGTACCAACCTGTCTGGCTGGAGTTGAGGCGGGGCACGTTCAGTTCACCTGTGGCAAGTGGCAGGTAACACTGTGTGATCACATATGGCAAATAACGCTCCATTGCTCTGAGACGGGATTCCCATGAAAAGTTACAAGTAATTTGAGCAAAGCTCATGAGATGCCTATTCGCAGGTTGTCTTGATTAAATTCTATCCATTTTGACGCAATTCACTCTTGAAATCTGCGCCGCAGCCTCAAATTGCCAAAAAAAACACTAAAACCCCAATTTTAAAAATTCAAGGTCATTCAAGGTCATCGATGTTTACACCAATAAAAAGCCTGTCACTATATTGCTTGTTATGATAAGCAGCATGTCTCTGCCGATCTGCAACCATTTTCAAGCTACACGAGCCAACAGCGGAAAATAACTACTTATAGATTCTTAAAAATGTACGTTCTATGCTAAAAAAAATGTCACGCGCAAAATGTCCAGGTCTATCTCCAGCCATTTTGGTGCAATTCACTCTTAAAATGTGTGTCGCAGCCAAAAATCGCAGAAAAATTCACTAACAACCTCTATTTTGAAGGTTCAAGGTCATTCAAGGTCATCGACGTTGACAGCAATAAAAAGCTTGTCACCAGTGCTTGTTATGATAAGCAGCATGTCTGTGACTATCTGCAACCGTATTCACGCTCATCATCATCATCGACAACCTGACAACCGTGGGCTCAATGCTCGTTGGTGTCTGACGCCATTGTTACTATCGCTGCCCACCGCTGCCTATCTAGGGCAGCGTGGCTTAACTCCTGCAGGGTTGCCCCACACCACTGCTCAAT
>Ga0056128_1002092_pt1 | contig 23287 bp, 17 predicted proteins | sample WorMetLIZISLAND2_FD_71113 | JGI IMG/M metagenome (GOLD analysis project Ga0056128, IMG submission 71113) | Marine gutless worms symbiont microbial communities from Max Planck institute for Marine Microbiology, Germany - Olavius geniculatus... ... | reverse complement strand
CAGTTTTTAAAAATTAAATAGCATTTTTAGCATGAACATTTTTGAATGCCGAAAAATCGGTAGGCGGTCATGTTAAAAAGTCTATAACTTCGTCATTTTTTAACAGAATTAAATTTTGTTAGGCAGTTAGATGTAGCAGGTTTCAGCAAAAAACGTGTAAAATTCCGAATTAAAATTCCAAGCGGTCGCTGAGAAAAAGGCGAAAAACCTTAGGGGGCTACTTTTTTGCCGCGCCCTGTAGTTTTAGGAACCGTAAAGCTTTTCCATAAATCCATAGGGGGTCACCCCGAACGAGAGCTCTAAATGAGAGGGGGTTGGCAAAATTTGCGACTTTTGGCCAGTAAGTCGCTGTATCTCAGTAACGGTGCGAGATAGGGCCTAGGATACTATTAATCACTAATAGAAAGTCGTAACTGGCTCTCGATTGGCGCCGAATTCAATGACCTCGAATGACATTGAACGCCAAAATAGGGGGTTTTATGGATTTTTTAGCGATTTCGGGCTGCGACACAAGTCTATATCATTCACACGGTGGCGTCACGCTACTATCGTTTTGCGATTCGGATAGAGAATTTGGTATTTGTATATTAACTTAGCGTGAACCGGAACTGCTATAGGTTTTCGCGCGTCTCGTGAGCATAAGCTCAAATTTCTTGTTCAATCAACCAATCAATTTTAAATGGCAGTCGGTTACATCTAAGTAACAGTAAGACGAAGCAGATGAAAAAAGTGACATTATTTTAACGATATCACAAAATAACACTCGAATGTTAATAAAAGAGCAAAAAGAAACAAAAGCGCTAAGTGCAAAGCGGATACTAAAAACGCCCAAAGCATGACAGAAACGGCTCAGATACAGCAGCGTCCACGCCATTGACAGGTGGAAGCAAATGCCTCCTGCAAAAAGTTGGGGGAGTACAAAATCGAAAACTGGAAAGAAAATATTTTTTCGATGGCAAATTGCCTAGAAACGCATGGCACAGAATGCGACAATTCTGCGGACAACAGCTCCAATTTTCCCCCTACTTTTAGCGCCGTATTTTAGGGGAATTTTCAAAGTAAATGTGAAAATTCGGCATACAACAGTTAAATTTTTTCTCTGCTTGCTTGGCTTGCAGATTTTTTGTACCTCCACTTTTAAATTTTTCCGCCGCCCTTAAGACCTACATGCATCTGCCTTACTTATTTAACTGCATGCATTAAATTTAGTCAGTTAATTCTGGGGAAAATAATTAAAACTGTTGTCACCAGATGTCATATTTTGAAGCCAAAATGCATTAAATTTAATCTCCGCTGGAGCTCGGGCCTGTGGGAGCTCACAGCGCTTCCCCAGATCTTTTAGCTGCATTTGAGGGGCCTTACTTCTCTGGACGGTAAGGGAAGGGAAGGAAAAAGGAGAAAAAAGCAAGGCAAGAAAATAAAAAAATAGGAGAAAAGGAAAAAGAAAGGAAGGTCAACCCCCAAGCAAAATTATGGCTATGGTTTTGCTTACTTTAAAGTTGTGGTGCCACGCCACCCTTTCACCCTTGTTTGCCGGCCTATATTTTTTAAACTGCACTAAATTTGGCCAGTTAATTATATGGAACATAATTACATTTGTGGTCACCAGATGTTATATTTCAAAGGCTAAAATCCACTGAATTCGATTTCGGCCGGGAGTCCGCCCCAGACCCCACTGGGGGAGCTTATAAATTGCTCCCCAGACCCTCTAGCTGGAGACAAAAGGTCCTACTTTTAAGGAGATAAAATAAGGAAAGTGGGATGGACATATAGAAAAAACATGAGAAAGAATGGAGAAAGGAAAGCGAACGATAAAGGGGAAAAAGGGAAGGGGGTATTCGAGTTGGGGTGGGAAGGTTGCCTCTTGATGCTAAGGGGGATGGACGCCCCTGCTCAGATAAAACATCCATGAAACAATAGAATCTAAAATTGATGCTTACGTCTTTAACTGAACAAAAAACAAGCTTTTGTATATCAACTGATGCAGGTATACTCCGTACAAAAGCCGTATTTAGCGCAAGTGAAAAAACGTAGTTCTAGTCACATGACGTACTTTCTGTTGCCTAGCAACAAGTTTTTCCATCTGTTTGTCTTTGTTCTCCAGTTCCTGCTCCATGAATTCTTTCAACCGCTGTTCTTTTGCCTTCTCCTGAAATGACGCAGAAATCGATGAAATTATTGACGAATTAACGTGTTATGTATTATTACTGATCAATTAGCCGATCAAAAACTGGTGGTTCGAAAAGAAAATAAATATTAATATTATAGCCATCAAAAATTGGGTATCGTGGGCGCTAAACAAAAAAAATTAAATGAATAAAAAACTAAAGATATGAAAGCAGTTGGCAAGTAAATAAGAAGACTGATTAGTAAGAGCGTAGTAACCTAACTGACACATCAATTGTTTGCTCGGTCGATCGAAAATGCTAAAAGCATACGCTAGAGTAATCAATCCATAGAAAATCAATCATATTTATTCATCAATTCATTCTATCTAATCATTTACACTAGCCTATTCTCCGCACCTCTTGCGCCATGCGTTCTTTCTCACAGCTGATATGTTGTTCCATCTCTTCATATAGCTGCATCATTTCTTCATCGTGTTCCCAACTGTTTCTGCAATTAGATAATAAATAAAAAATAAGCCAAAACACAACGTAGCTAAATGAGCAAGCGAACGAACAAATGATCAGTTTCTGATACGATACGACATGATAAAGATTTGCACTCGAAAACAGACAAGAAAGCTCTCTGTTAAATCCAGCACAAACGCTAAAAAACTCAAATATTTTCTACGAAGACGAATCGAGAGAAACAAAAAAGGCCTGGAAGTGTCGTTATGCAAAACGTAGCAAAGTTGTCAAATAATAAATATTATAAAAAAAGATAATTATGGGCGTAACACCCCGTTTACACGATGAAGCAAACTTAAGAGTACACGCCGTGCACGTGTATTTTGAATACGTTTGTTTCATCTTTGCTTCATCGTGTAAACGGGGTATAATTGAGCAAAGAAGCGAAGAAAGCAGTGGAATGTGGCGCACGTTTTGAAGATCTTCTGCAGAGCGTAGTAGTCGAGATGTGAGCGATGTAGTTCTGACGTGAGTCGACGTAGTAACAGTTCAAAGTTGTCCAACAACTGCGGCTGACGTCTTAGCCGCAACCATATCGACTTTATTACCTCTTCACTTAGTCAACAACAACAACGACAACAGTACTAGTAGCAGCAGTAGTAGTAGTAGTGAAAAGAAACGAGTAATTTGAGCAAAGTTCACGTGATGCGCGACAACATTAGTGCTGCCAACTGGGGAATCAGTGTACAATTAAGGCGCAATGCAATGATGATGTGTTTTGAAAAAAACTGTCGAAATTTGAAGCCTTCGTACGAAGAACTCATTGAACCTAAGATTTTGAAACTCTTGCCGGTTACAGATATTTGCCGTCAGTCTAAAGTTGTCGGAAATCACGCCGGAAGCAGAAAGCAGTAATTTTGTAATTCAAATATTTTGCTTTTTGACAAATAATTTTTTTCCAACAGTGTAAAACAGCTCGGAGTACATGTAGTAGAATTTGAAATTAAATGCACAAGGGGCATCCCAAAAAGTTTCCGCCTCGACATATTACACAACAGTAAACCTTCTTTTCGCAATCTATACATTAGTGAAACGTACATTGTGGAAAGTATTGTTTTCTAATATGTCAAGGCCGAAAACTTCTGGGATGGTCCTCGTATAATACGAACTTTTCGAGTAGTCCGACGGCGCCGAGGTTGCGCATCATATCATCAAACTGATGCTCATCGTCGTCACTAGTGACGTCATCGTCTACGTCACACTCGTACACTGACCCAGATTCCGCTTCATCGGACTCCTTCGCCACTGTCAGACCGAGAAAGTGACCTAGATACATAATAACAGAGCAAAACAAGCAAAAATGTGGGCGGCACTGAACAAAATAAGATCTAACAGAATTATACGTCACATTCAGTAGCGTGAGGGCGTGGAAAGACAATGCCCCTTGAATTTTGGCCTGCTGTCCCCAAGATTTTTTCACAAAACATGCCACGTCATCCAAACCATATGAATAAATGTAAACTTATTCAAGTTGGAAAGGATATACACAAATACAAATAATTAAAATACAAATAAATGTTATCTGCCTATACCGAATCCGTTGGCGAACTCGCACTTGGTAAGAAAGCCGTTTCCGTTGTCGTCCAACGAGTGGAAAACTTGCTCCAGTTGTTCAGCGGTTAGTGGCAGTTCCGTCTCCAGACGCCGCATGTCCGCCTTGGTCAGAAAACCTTCCAATAAATAAATAAATCCATCAATTAATGAATGAGCATTATCACAATCATCATATGTACGGCCGATTCGTGTTATAATAGAACCTAAGGTTGACAAAGTGCAACCTCGTAACAATATAAGATTTATTTCAAACACTAAAATTCACCAAAATATTGTTTCAAAACCCCTATAGTAAAACATATAAAGCAAACAGTGTTTTATGAAGTATCAGTGGGATTACTACCAGTCTTTATCGATCGATCAGTAAATAAATCAATCAGTTGATCGTTTTATTGACGCGCAACAGTAGCTGTAGGCGTTGTTGGCACGGTTGTCGTCTGTTGTTGTCGTCGTCTGTCGGTCACGGATGCATTGTGGCTAAACGGTGCGAAATAAAATTTAGGTTGTTATTAATCACTGATAAAAAGTCGCGCATTAGCTTTCGAATGACATAAAAATCATTGATCTTGGATGACCTTGAAGGGTCATAACGCACTATGATATGCCAATCGTGCGGTATTGCGGCTAAACGGTAAGTCATAGAGGGGTCGGCGATAGTATTATCGGATAGGGCGCTGACGACTTTTTATATGCTGTCAATAGTAAGCATGTCTCCATTTGCAGCGTTTGGCCGCAATTTTCAGTGAAAAGTTTCAAGCTATAAATGGCCGTATCTCAAAAACGGTGAAAGATAGAGCTTAGGTTGCTATATTGATCAGTAATAGGAAGTCGCATACGCCGCGCTCTTTCAGATGAGATAAAAATCACCGACCTTGTATAACCTTAAAAATCAGTACTGTAACAAACTGTAATAGGCTGTATTGCGTTTTCCCTAGCGAGAGCTGGGCTTTCGTGTTTCAGCTTAATATACAAACCCACGAAGACAGATGTTTTGCTGCTGCAGGTCATAGTGAAACAACCTTCCAGCTCATCTGAGACAAACTGACATCTTTCAACAGCTTGGGCAGCTGCTAAAGACATTTTTATTCGTGTGTTGAGATCGCGGCGATATTTGTATAGCTAAATGTTAAATTGCGCTTTTTAAATTATTTTCTTTCTTACTTACTTACTGACTCACCTACAAAAACAGTAGTTATGAACAGAAAAGGAGGAAAAGCAATGAGGAAAAGGCAAAAACCTTTATTTTCGATGTCGCACAGCTGGAATATGGCAGACGCTTTCTCGTTCATAAGGGCTTCAATTCGCGCCACATCGGCGCTCACAGCTGTGTCGTCTGCTTCCACGTCCGATGTCATAGAGTCGCCAGCTTTCCGCTGAAAATCATTCACAAGCGATCGAATCATAATGATAACATGTATTCAAAAGAAACAAAGACAGGCGTTTAGCCGCCGACGTCAGTGTTAAAACACGTACAAAGCGACTTAATTGAACAAAATTGAACTGGCCAATAAACGCCCATTGCTCAGTTCAGTTCAGTTCAGTTAGATCCCTCTGTACGCGCCTTTGAGCTCCGTTAACCTGTGAGCGCTGGGACACACTAGCTGTAGCTGTAAGCCTAGGCCCTACAACATGCCAAAACTACGACAAGAACATAAGCAAGATGCAGTGATGTCGTGGGGGCACGGGACGACCCTCCCCCGTCACATTTCAGTCTGTTTAAAAATTCTGTTGTTGACAGAAAATTCCTTTAAAACTACAAAATTTGGAGCTGGACAACCATTTTGGGAAATTTTTGCGCAAAAAAAACACTGAGCAGCGAGTGTCGGAAATTCGCAGCGATCTGTCCATAAATCAGATGAATTCTTAAATATAAGGTCCCGAACGTGACCATCGCGATGAATAGTATGAAATGTACGAGCATTGCTCGTGGATCACTGAGTTACCCCACCAGAAATATGACAATCTATAAACAACTCAAGTTCTAACAGAGTGCATACTATTATTTTTTCTGCTTTCTAAGTACCCTAATTATTACCGATGGGCAAAACTACTCCTGAGTCTCCACGCGTTTTCTAGTAATTCTCGTTTCCACTTAGGAAGTTCATGCGCGTTTGTCACATATTTCTAACGTCTGTCCAGTCCTTTTGCTCGCTATACGTTCTGTCTTCTGCTCATTGGGCTTCCGTCTGAGTTATAAACGGCGAATTAAGTGAGTGACTGTGTAATAAACGCGATTGTTATTACAGTAGTAGGCATACCACCCAGAAGACGATAGCAGCTAGAGATCAGCCGCGCTATGGCCTACTTCATAAGACAGCGTCAACAGCAAGTCGCTGTCCCAAATACAGTTAGATTTACTCTACCGAAACCGCAAATTTACAACAAAATTCGAAACATACAAACATACGAACCGGTGCTATATAATATAACACTTGTGTGTAGGTATGCCTATTGTGACTGGACACAGAGAGAGCGGTGGTAGCATGTGTTAGCCTATTATTTGTCCAAGCATGACGAAGTCTGAGTGCATAAAGCCGCCAGCAATACATTGTAGGCCTACATACAGCGTATACTGAATAACATTACAGACGCCTACAATATGAGGCAAGGGAGGGAAGTGGGGGAGAGGTTAAAATGCCCCCTTTACCCAATACCCATGCTCAATGAAGTGATTTTGGTTTACCACTGGCGTTGCGGGTTAAACGGTTGGAGCACAAAATTGTAATTTTCTCATAAATTGCCTAACTTTAAATTTCTGTCAGAAGAGACATGGGTGCTCTATAGGCTAGTTCAATTTTGCTCCAAAATTCGCACAATATGCAGTATTTCCAACCACGAATTTTGAATTTCTGGATGAAAATTTTCTAACAAAAGGAAGCGCAGTGATTTTTCCGCGCTTTAATTAACCGTTAATCGTATTAAGTGATTGATTGCTTATAGCCTCCAATCATAACCATGAGTCATTCGACGTTCGATCGGCCTAGGTCTAATTGACACGTATATTGCTACAGCCACCACCCACGTTGTAGACGATTTACCACAAGGCTCCCAGCTTTGCTGTAGAATCTATCGACCTAGGCCGATAGGCCCCTACACCTACTTCATGATGTTTAGACCAGGCCAGGCCCGTATGTTTTGTCGGCTGCAATCGGCCTACGTACGTAGTGCAATTATAACGAGCCAAAACGGAAGCTACCATAATATAGGCTCCCTGGCATTGACATCGCTTGCAAATACACCAGTTCGGCATTATGATGTGAGCCTAAGCGCCTAGGCCTATCTATAGGCCCTTCAATGTCAACGTATAGGCCTACACTTACTACGGCCATAAGTGCACGAACTTTAAAACCTATTATGAGTATTTAAGCGACTGCGCAGCTCGCTGCAAAAGTGCTAGGCCACACGCGAAGGGGCAAAGACGAACAGGTTGGCATTTAGTGGACGAAGTCCCCGATAAATGAAGCTAAAGATCGGCTGCGTTTTTTGCTCAATATTAATTAGCCAGGCCTAGCAGTTTTCTAAATGAAAAACAAAATGCCTGTAGCAAATGTATACAAATAGCGTGGTTTGTGACTGTGAGTAAATCTTGTTAGAAAAGCGATTATACTCTGAAGGTCGAAGGGTCAATATTGTCGGCGCTATAAGAACTTACATAGAAGGTCAACAAATATTGTGCCAATTTTTTCTCGGTTGGCGGAGGCATTCACATCGGCGACTCAAGGGAACTGTGGCTATAGGTTAAGCCCCTTCCCCCGCAGCTTCATGAAGAGCAATATTTAAGGACATGTATGCAGAAAAAGCACGACACCATTCATAAAATATTGTCATGTCTTCTATTTGCATTTTGTCGTAGGCTTATACGTAACGACTTCGCAGTCACCATGCAGCACAGACATAGCTGTCTCTCTTGATCTATGTCCATCCCATGCGAACGAGCTCTTAAATTAGCTCGAAAACAAAAAAAGCATAGAAAAACCAAAACTGGTGGAATCTTTCGCCAGAGCTCAAAAGGTCAAAAGTTGGGGTTCGGCTTGCGGACGGCCTCATAATATATCGGCACTGGGACGACGCACTTTTCCTGCTGTTAAAGACGCGGAGAAGAGCATTGCAAGAGAATTAACCTGGAGGCGATTAAGACACTGGCGTCTGACAGATTATCCACGCGGGAGGAAAGCTACTGGCCAATGTGAGTCACGTAGTCACGTGGTCACCGACGCCGTTACACGGTGCCTACTGTAACGCATTACCGCTTGCCTATTGGCCAGTTCGTCAAAAAGCAAAACATGTCAGTTCAGTTCAGTTACGTCGCTCTGTATTCGCCTCAAGTAAGTAAAGATCGTCGACGCATGTCGCTGTAATGTAGCAAATGCTGCAACCGCCTCACTTACCGGCTTCATGACGTCACGCGGCTGGTAATAATTGTAAGCGATGACGTAACCGTAAGCGAAACAGCAGCCCGGGTAAGCCTAAGATCGGATAGACCTACAGCTGCAGTGCTGTAACACCTACGGTAGGCCTACGTTTGATAGGCCTAACCGAACTAATACGCACATGTGCGCCTATCTCAGCAAGAGCCTATTATAGCAGCAGCCGCAGCAGATGAGCTCACGGGTTGCAGTTCCCAATTCCCCAGACCAGACATTAAAATGCACTAAATGTGCCAATTTGGTCCGTTGATTTTCAGGAAAGTAATTAAAACTGTTGCCACCAGATCTCATTTTAAAGCTATAATGCACCAAATTTGATTTCGGCTGCGGCTCCGCCCAAAGGAGAAAAAGAAGGAAAAGAAGGGGAGGGGACGAAAAGGGAACGGAAAAGGAAGCGAGTTCACATTTGTGGCTACGTCACTGGCGGGTTGTCAGGTTGTGTTGACGCTGTTTAGTCTCAAGGGCCAGACAGATGTAACCTACGCAAGACTAAAGCGGGACTTACATCCAACGCAACGAACGCAGTAAAGTAGGCCTACTCAATAAACGCTACGAAAGTAAACCTACGCATCATTACTAGATGGCTTGGTTAGGACGTTGGACTTGTGATCACAAGGTTGTAGGTTCAACTCCCGGTCGAGTTGCTATCAAGTGGTTACTACTTGGATGGGTGACTGTTTGCGGACAGGCAATCAGCAGTCATGGTAGGCCAACCAACACCAAGGTCAACTCAGATTTCCATGCATTCGAGTACCAGCCTCCGTGGCTGGGGCGCGTTCACATGTGTCGGGTGGCAGGTAACACTGGCATAATTATGGCATTCCCATATAGCAGGCGAAGATCCATAGCCCTGCGACGGGTTACCATTAAGAGCTTATCTTTTTATCCTTTAACAAACGAAGCTGACGCAAAAGCATACGTTTGATAGGTCTAATCGCTCTAGTACGCACATTTGCGCCTATCTCAGCAAGAGTCTATTATGGCTGTAGCCGCAGCAAATAGAATAGAAGAATCACTAGAACAGAAGCGGTATATACTGTAGTCGCGCGCTAACCGCGTTGTGTAAGTTCCAGTAACTTGCGTACGATGCAAAGTAGACTTTAGATTGAAGAATAAACGTAATAGGCGCCCAGGCCTAACGCACGCACCCATTGACAGTTCATCGCTGAAGCAGCTGTATTCGCAAAGAAATAACATTAGATCTATGATGAATCGAAACTAAACAATCCCTCAATTGTAATTTTGAGCTCATTAGAGGTTAATTTAAGGTTATGTGCTATATAAATTCACACTTTACTTACTCACTTACTTTGGCGCGCGGTGCAAGTAGGCTACAGGCCAAGTGCAAAGCGCTGTAGGTCTAGTCCAAGCCTATTGCCACATTATAAACCGTAGACCTGTCTTCTCAATGGAAAAGACGTCTTCGGGCCCCTATCCGAGTAAAGGGACAACAGTTTGAAGATTTACTGGCAAAGTTCCCGTCCGCCCTATGGAGAGTCCACCCCGTTACCCGGCAAACTCCACACCACTCAGGCAGGGCCGGGGCCAGACAATTGGGAGGCCCCAAATACAACCGCGAAGCCCCTACAACGGGCGTCTGGGAGCAAAGCCCCCCAGCGGGGTAAAAGGGCAGAACCCCTCGGCAGGGGGCCCTGAAGCTGAAACACTTTTGGCTTTTGGACGTTCAATGGAAGCCACAAACTTGCCCACTTTTCCAAAAATTTTTAACGCAAAAAGTCAAATACAATTTGTTGTTTTTGCAAAAAATGAAGTGTAATAGGCCATAATACGTCACAGATTATTGTACATTAATGTAATTAAGTAATGGACTGGTTCATTTTGGGTAAACTTTCCACATGTTTACTTATTTACTGGCCGGGGAGTACGGGGGGCCCTTCCGTCGGCTATGCCCTCAGGCTGCTCGTGGGAAGCAAGGTGGAGGCCCACCCAAGGACTCAAACGCCGCAGTCGGGGTCTGCGACTGTGCAACAGAGAAAGCGCCAGAAGGGTAGGACAGACAGACAGACAGATAAACTTTTCCCCATGACTGTAATTTTTGATTACGATGTCACTAATCAACAGTTTGCTAACTATATAATGTTTAATGACTTAAGTTCGTTACAGATGTTGTTGTTTCAATTAATATTTTTCGAAAAGTAATACGTGGCATCAACTGCTGATTACATGGCAATTGTTGCTATAAAACCAGAATTATTCGAATTATTTGAAAATGTCACAAAAATCTGGTTTTTTAAGATAGAGTTACAGCTTAAATTCATACTTGACATTTAAATTCATACAAAGACGCTAACTTAGGTTAAGAAATTTGTGCTTCCGGTTGCAGTCTGCGGGGGATATGGGATATTTTCAAATGTTTTCCTCATTCCACGACATTTTAGGTAATGCTACTCAACAGCTCATAGAAAAAAAACAAAGCTGAGCACCGAATAGTAGGCCAACCATGAGAACAAAAGTAAAAATACTGTAGCATAATAAACTCTATGAAAATGGAGTGGAACTTTGAAAGCAAACCAAAAAAACTGCACAATTTTTTTCAGGGATGCAATAAAAAGTTTAGGTACAGAGGTAGAAAATGGAAGTTCTTTTAAGGATGGACGACAACGGGAAGCATAAGATCTTTTACACCTGAAATGAATTCACAAGTTGGCAAACAATCGGCAGGCACTGATTAAGCAGGACCAAGGTCTCTCTCACACAAGCGCTCTGCGCTAATAGTTTAAAGGCGCGTACAGAGCGATGTAACTAAACTGAACTGACACGGTTAGTTTATAACGAACTGATTAATGCGCAAGCAAAGTGAGCCCAGTGGTCGTTGGTTGATGCGTTCGTGCATGTAGTTACGTGGTCAGCAAGGCCGTTAGATGGTGCCTACTGTAATGCATCGCTGCTTGCCCATTGGTCAGTTTGTCAAAAACTAAACCAGGTCAGTTCAATTCAGTTACGTTGCTCGGTATGCGCCTTAAGATGTGCTTAGTGTGTGATAAACAAAACCGCAAAGAAATACAAATTCATATTCACATATATTCTATTCCCAGTATGTGCAAAGCCACTAGACATCATAAACCACGATCAGCTCCGACACTAATCCTCAATGGCATCGTCGCAGGGAAGGGGAGAAATTTTTTTGCACAGGCTAAAATTTTTGGGGCAATTGCCCATCCCCACACCAAAATTTCAGCCTGTTTGAGAATTTTCTACTTGTTGAAAAATTCAAAATTCCGGGCTGGAAATCCTCATGGCATTTTGGAGGAAGTCAGGAGCAAAATCGAACTTTTTAACACGAACAGAAATAAACAACCCCAGTGAAAATCTGCAGCAATCTGTCCAAAAAATTTTGTTCATAGACACAAAATTTGGGTTTCCTGCCCCAAGCTGTTCAACCCACGACGCCGCTGCTAACACTTGTATATATGCTGCGATATGAAACAGTCTTTGCTTCTAACCAATGGCACACACAACTTTGCAACAGGAACGAGATGAGCCTTTTTATCCCTTCCGCTGTTCTCATTAATGCTCTGGCCCCATCGCCTTTTTGCCTAAACATTAGCTCAGTGTTCAAAAGAGCTCCCCCAGTTTGAACCTTATAAAAGCCCACCTGCCAAATGCATTTTTACGTTAGAAAAATGTATTTAAAGGTACCGAAGACGCAAATTGCTATTGGCCAAGAATTGAAACCTAACTGTAATAAAAATGTCATTATTAGTGTAACAAACAACTGAAACTGGGCTATATGTAGGGTGCATTTTCAGTGAGTTTACCCAAAAAACCCCAATGGGTTGACACCAGGAAACAGGGATTTTGCATAAGCTAACGCAAAAAAACACAACCCAAACTAAATCCAATTTCAATTTGTGTTCCCGTAATAATAAATTTTTTTATTATGGCCACATTTTTGAAACATTAAAATTCAGCAATTTGCAAATACTTGTTTATTTTATGTTGTGAATTAGCCAAATAAACCCATCAAATTGGGCGTTAAAAAAACCCAGATTTTTTTGCAACTGTGGTCTCAACCCTACCGGAATTGCACTTTGTGTACGCCACGGCTTTCAACAGCGACAAATATGCACCAGCAGTTAAGACAAAAACTACAATGAAAACACCCAGATGAATCACATTGCACAGGATTGACAAAAAGTACAATAAAGTGCAACAACAACAGATAGCGCAACGTTGCAGTGTGTGAATGTTCAGAAAAAGTCTTTGAGACTTGCACATAAACGTCGCTAATCCATTTACACTACGCACGCAATATATTAGATATTATTTAGATGGATATAATGTCATAAATGCACTATTTTAGCTGCTGGCATCCGGTGGCAGTTGGCCATCTGCAAACACATAAAAAATGAACAAACACGGGAATTACACACACACAGTGGTTTCAGTTTCGCTTTTAAATATCAAACTCAATTTTCTTACAGCTAGAAGAATGCAGTAAAGTTTTTTTTATTATAGCTATGAAAATTAACGACTAATAACATGATTAATTGTTGAAAGATTCATTTGACTAATAAAATCTTAATCATTACAATTTCGCAAGATTTCTCAATAAAACATCATAAATTAAATCACATCATGACAAGCATCTGAAATCATCTCAGTTTTCCAAAAAAAAAACTCAAGATTATAACCAAACTGGATTAAGAAAATACTGGACAATTGTGTCTCAATGCAATAATTGACAAATTTGCTAGACAACAAAATGCACAATTTTTGCAATTACCACTGTCAGTTTATAATCAAAATCAACTAACTGCAGCTTAAATAAGAAGCCCAGCTGTTGCTAGGAAGGGCCGATCGTACAACGTACGCAGGTGTTGGAAGGCCAGCAAATGATTTTTGTGTCATGTGAAAAAACTTATGCAACTTCCTATTAGTGATCAATAGCAACCTACGCCCTCTCATGCTTAGCTAAACTCAATGGTCTGCCCAAAAATTTAATCATTACTAGCTCTATTAAACATGAGATATAATTGGCGGCAGGCTGGATGCGCTATTACTATTATTATAGCTATAATAAAAACAGAATAGCATAGGCAGAAGTCCAATATTAATTACCATGTTGACTCTGATCACTGTTGGCTGACGTGTTGGTGGTCTCTGTAGCTTGTCCTTGCATCTGCGATCTCAACTGTTCCACTAACTCAGGGTTGGACTGTTGCATCTGCTGCGCTAACTGCTGTCCACTACAACACAAATTTATATCTCCGTTACCAATGAATATCACGTTACATGGCCTACTGCAGTCACTCGATCACAAGTGACGTTTGTTGACGCAATCAACGCAAACAATAACAAAATGGTATTTTCTACAAACAATCATGTTTTAAAAAAGATAAAGCGTATGGTGCTAAAAGTTCATTGCAAAATTTTTCAGCAAGCCGTGGACACAGTCAGGATTAAACAAACTGTTGCGGAAGACCGACACCTCAGCCACTGTACCTATTGTTTGCGTAGATGGATTTAAATAAAATTTGGCATTTTCACTGCCAATAGATGATGCATTGCTGAGGCAGAATTTTACCAGATCAGATTTTGTTTATTAGAGTTACACAAATGTACAATAACAGAGGGGTTTACACATGTAATGCCATCTTACTATATTGGACAAAAAGCCTGTGTGTCTGTCAGCCCCCTCTAGCGCCTTCCCTGTTGCACGGTCGCGGACCCCAACTGGGGCGTTTGAGTCCTTGGGCCTTAAGTACATGCCCCCACCTTGCCCCCCACGGGCAGCTTGAGGGGACGAGGGTTGAGTTGCCGGGTCTTTTTCCCCACTGATTCTGTCAATTTCATCAGTATATTGCTCAACTTTGTGGCGACATCTGGTGAATGATAGCCACTTACAAGATTGTAGTCTAAGGCCTTAAGGCTGGCCATGAATTTCATAGTCTCTGCAACATGTGCTGTGTCTGACACCGGCTCACGCTGGCAGTTGGATCAGTGGCGCCCTCTGCATGTTATTACAACCGCGTACCACATACTGCTTACAACCCCTCCCAAACTATTGCGTGCATTTGTTTCACTAGCAAAGTAACCCGGTGTAGGGTGGGTACTTTGCTAGTACTGGTAGTGAAGATATTTATCGATATTCGATATTCAACAATTAATAACTCTGCTAAGAAACAATATTTTTCAACAAAATTTAGTGATCACTACAGTAATTTATTGGGGATTAAGTGTAGAAAACTGTATTCAGATTCGTTCAGATTTGACATCGATATTGTACAATGTATGGGGGTATATTTTTTTCCGGACACAGTGTACTACTGCAGTACACCTACCACTACCACCACCAACACCACTACTAATCTGAAAATCTAGTAGACAAATGAAGTAAAAATAAATTTAAACTTTAATAGTCAGAGCTAAAACTTGAGAAAGAAATGAAACTTAATAAACTAACATCCTTACAAGTTACTGCATGCTTTTAGATTAGTTTGTTTCTCAAAGAGGCTACATCGTTCAACAGTATCGGCTGACCCGTAATGCAAGATACTGTTCTACAGAGATGCAGGGAACATTTACATTTAAGCTAATTAAGAAATGAAAGCGTACGCCTGCAGTAGGCTGGACATGCCGTGTGGTCCAGTGCCACCAGGTTGATTACTTGCACCAGACATCATGTTAGCCATCCTGTCAACATGTCGCATCACACACATTCACTCATTCACTTGTTCACTCATCTCATCAATTGCTTCATTCATTCAGCCTCGCAAATGTCTTAGCATCGTAACGCCCACACGTCATGCTTTATAATAAATTTCTTTAACCATTCCGTTTTCTCACTGTCAACAGTCTCACTCTCATGTTTCATTAGTGTCAGTCATTTTCGTCAGTATTATTCGTTTAATATGAATACAAAAATGTCCGATTCTGAATTTTTCGCACCATTCATGTGTGATATAATACAGTACTGCAGCAAATCAACCAGACTGAGCGTATGAACGTACATCTGCTGCATCTGTGGGTTGGACAGCATTGAAGTCGCCATGTTCATCAGCGCAGGGTTACTGAGCATTGAAGACAGGTCCAGACCACCCAGGTTGAGACCACCCAATGCACCCGGCACTGCGCCCATACCCTGTCAACACAAACAAGCAATCAACGGTTAAAAATGGGAAACACATCTCAAAGCCACGAAGCATCACCTGCCATATGAGATCACCTGCCACCCAAACGGGTGAATACGGCCCACCTTAACCCCAGCCAGACAGGTCAGTAATCAATTTACCTACCCCAGAGGGATGAAAGGCTGAGTTGACCTTGGTGTTGGTTATGTACCAAGATGGTTTACCTTTCCACAAACAGTCAGCTAATCCACTTGACAGTAAACCAAGCGGGAGTTGAACCCGTGACCCGTCAATCACAAGTCCAACGTCCTATGGTTACACAACCCATCCAAATCACTCAATCGTAGTAACAACAGTTACAGTAGTATGAGTGCTGGTAGTATTAGTAAAATGATATCAGTAGTAGTATCAATAACGTACGTTGTCTTGGCCTAGCTGCTGCTCAGACTGGCGTAGGTTTTCTTGGTATGTCTCATTCGCAGGGTCTAGTTCAAGAGCGCGCTGGTAACACGTCTTTGCCTCGCTGTGTGCTCCAAGTGCCGTCTGAGCCAACCTGATGCCAGATGCCAACCATCCACCATCATATCCAGTGTTCACAGCATACTCAGAGCACAAAATTCAACAACCTTGAGTTTGGGGATCAACAGTTTTAAAGCACCAAAGTTATCAATAAAAAGCCAATCAGCTGCCACTTGCCCCCCGGAGATTGCAAAGTGCTTCTGGTTATGTGTCCAACTTGTGTAAAAAGTTCTATAGCAAATATTGGACCTTTACCTTTACTTTTACCCTTAGTGATCATCTTCTTTAAAAAAGCAAAGGCAAAGTCCAGTACTTGCTATAGCGCTTCTTACGTGAATCAGACTCAGGACCAGAAGCGATTTACAATCTCCGGGAGGCAAGTGGCAGCTGATTGGCATAAGCTAATGATACCACAGCACACTATGCGGTCATCAGCCTGCATCAGCGAACAACTGGACCCGTGGTGTGCAGCAAGCAGACATACCACCACCCCAATCAACCATACTAGGCCTTCGCCCTGCAAGCTACTACTACTCATTTCCCATACCACAAAAGGTAAAGCAGGAGAATGAGGCTTGCAAATTTTCTGAAATCCACTCAACATTAAATCAAGTTTCGGCAAAGACTTGGTGCCCCAGTTTTTATATCACATGCTACAGTGTACGCATACAAGAAGAGACAAAACTGCTGCTGACCCCATTCGGCCGTATGCTTTGCCGTACTTTGGGTCAAGCTCAAGAGCTTTCATACAGTCGTCAATGGACCGCTGAGGTTCACCCATCTTACCGTATGCAGCCGCCCTGCATTGCAACAAAAAACATCAGTTAATGTGCCACAGAAATGACTTCAAAACACTTCCCAGCATCAACGATATTCACTTATCTAGTTGCTTGGTGGTGTATTGGTAGCGTGCCAAACTTGTAACCCTGAGGTTGCAGGTTCGACTCTGAGCCAATGACCTTGGGCAAGTTGTTCACACACACATGCCTCTGTTTACCAAGCAGTACAACTTGGTACCGGCTTCACCACCAGGAAGGTTACGGCAGCAATATGCGGAGGTCTGGCCCTCCTCCTATATATAAAGCAGGGACGGATTTGCCTGTATTGAGGTGTAGGTAATACTGTGTGATCCCATATGGCAGGTGAGGCATCTGAGGCAAACTGCCGGCTCGGGGCCATCGGAAACAGAAATGAGCACTGCTTTCATCGGTCACAGAGTTGTGATAGGGCCTGTTGACTATCGGCGGTTAACCTTAATCATTAGCACTCAAATAGAGGCCTACCGGTAGAGACTTTCCTTTAACAGTCCCAGTTTTTGGTTGACAATGTATGGGAGCTCAGAAAAGCAAATACCCCTTAAGATCAATGTGATCATCTTCTCAAGTAAACCAATCACCTGCAGTTTCAAACAACAAAAAGACATACAAGCGACTTGAGTAACTTAGTATTCAATAATATTCTGGTATCATGTAAACGAGTGCACAAATGTCACAGACGATGATGCTGTGAAGAAATGGGCAGCTCACCTAATGATAATAATTCACCAGAATGTATCTGACCGGTTGCAGTAGTAAACAGCGTTGCTGCCATCAATCTGAATGGCTCGTGTATAGGCCTCTACTGCAGCTGAATACTGGTCCTGCCTCATTAGTTCATTGCCTGCCAACAGATGAGTAACTAGCAACATTAATCAACCAATCCGTTTGTAAATATATAAAGCTGCTCTTAAACAAAGTCCTCACATAAGCCCATTACGAGCAGGCACAGTCAATAAAGGCAGTCAAAACCCAAGATGGCTGAGAATACAATTCTTCAATTGAGCAATAAAATTCGCGAAAATTAACATCCTATTTTGATCTAAGCAGTAAATTAGGGTGTAAGTTACCGAGCACCAAATTTGCAACTTCATATCACAGCATGTCATATCGGCTGAAAAATAAGTAGAAATAAAGCTACCCTCACAAAATCCTCTCCAAAACACATAAAAAAACGTGAACAGTTAGTGCAAACAAAAACAGTTCGACGTAACACACCAGCAGACCACACTGGCAGAAAAATAGCTCAGCAAGACCCCCCAAAATTTTCACCGTATCGCACAAGACCCACAAACCACTGAAAACGACCACAATGAGTTAGGGTTAAGGCCAACTTAAGGGTAAGAATTTTGTTTTTTGCCCGTATGCTATATATAGTGGGCATAATCCAAAATGTGGGTCCTTCTGTATAGGAGTGTCTCCATGACCCGAGTATCTCTGTACACTCAGGAAAGCTGCCCAAGTGCTGATATTTTTGGTCCGATGCAATATGGTGTGGTCTTTCGTCCTATGCCCTACATTATTCACAAAAGTCATAATACAAAATAACTACACAGACTACAGTACTGGTAAATGTCTGTCTATAAATGCAGCAGCATCACTTTCTCACCTTCTCCTTTTAATTTTTCTGCTGCCTCGCGGTCTGCTACCGATAATGTAGGGGCACTCTGCAAGAAACGCAAAAATGCACGAATTAACACAAAATAAATTAACTATTCTGCAAGAAATGAACCAACACTAATTTTTGTGTTACGCAATAAAACCAGAAAAAATGTGATTTCAATTAGTGTCATAATGTCGTAGCAATGAATAACAAACTCAACACAAAACATCAGAATTAGTTAACATTGCAAGTCACTCAAAAAGACAAACTGGCACATTAAATACCTAGACTCACAGTGGCAGCACATTTTTATATTTATTAATAGCACATACAGCATACAAGAGATTTCTTGAAATGATAGTGTGCTACATAAAATGTTCATTTATTATTATTATACACTGTGTCCCAAAGAAAAACATCTCGAACATTCTTATTATCATTACACACTAAGACTCATAAAGGCAGCAGAACTGTATGTACTGTATTCGACAGAAAACTGTGTTTTGAATAACCTGCGTTTTTGCCGGCTCCAATGGTTAAAAACAAAACCGTACCCACGGGTAAAATCCGCAAAAACCTGAGTTTGCAAGATTAAAAATATGCATGCATCAGGGGTCCTGGAAACTAGGTTTGGATTCACTAATGCCCAACACTCACTCAACACTACTGAAAAACACAGTTTAAGATCTCAAACAATTAAGCTACAGAAATTGATGATTCATTATTTAATTAATGGTTAAACAATTAACCAATTAGATTCTCTTTAACTGATTAAAATTTGATTAAATTTTGGACTTCTTATTGTATTGGTGGGCGGCACTTTGTTATCTTTGACTACACAGTTTGTGTTGGCTACTGCATCATTTAAAAAATTAACTGATCGAAAAAATTTCAATCGGCAGCAGCCCCAATGAAAAGCAATGTTGTTGATCTCAGACCACAAACCATCTGTGATAATCCAACAGCAAAGATGTGCTGAAGCGATGCCGGCAGTGGATATAATGAACATGCATCAACATCACGAATTGTTATGCCGTACGCAGACTCCAAGCACTGCGACGCCACTACAACAAGCAGTGTTAAAATCCATGGACTAAAACTGCGCCAAAATGCACAATGCACACATACTGTAAAACTTCTGCCATAAACCAGGTCTCAAAAAAATCCATGTCTCTAAACAAGCTGAAGGTCTAATTCGGATGTTCTAATAGAAGCCGGGTCTCAAATAGAAGCTGGGTCTCTAACATAAGCCAGGTCTCCAATATAGGCCAGGCATCCACGTAATAGTAGTTGTAGCAACTGTTGTAGCTGTAGCAGACTACTACTAGTCTGCTACAGCTGCAACTCAGTTGCTACAACTCAGTTGCTACGTGGATGCCGGGCCTATATTACTAATATTGTGCACATGAAATACAGAAAAAGTCCATTCTCTCAGTAGGGTAAGCTGAAAATGTTTTAATAAAAACCAGGGGCTTGCATAAGAAATTTTACAGCACTACAGAATAGAAATCAGAAACAGAGAGGTAAAATTTACTTCTAGTGAACTACACTGTGTCCCAAAAAAGCATCCCCAACATTTTCGACTGCAACTTGAAAACCAATTATCACATTTTTATAATTTTTGGTACGAATATTCCTGACACAACTGGCCATCAAATGACCATTCAGTTTCCCGCCTCACCCAATTTATGCTTCTGCATTACCTTGGGAAAGCAGATCAAGCAAAATATGTGTTGAAATAAACAGAAAACCTGAAAAAACATCCCCAACAGTATCTCTCGTAACTTGAAGAAAGATAGCAAATTTTAATAATATTTGGCAGAAATATTTCGGACACAACTGGCTATTAAATAAGTGTTTTAGTTTCCACCTCACCCAATTTCTGCTTTTGCACTACCTGGGTAAAGCATACCAAGCATAATATGTGTTAAAATGAATGAAAAATGTCAATAAATTCCATCTATCCTAATTTGTGGGCACCAACAGCCGGTCTGTTACAAGGTATGACTGTCGTGCAGCAGCGTGTCTACCAGACGAAGTTTAGAAATGTTTGTAAAGTTAAGAAGCGACTGGTACAGCCTAGATTCGTCTGGAGCAGAACATTATCGATACTGCCTTCAATGAATGGAGAAAGCGTCTCCTTGCCTGTGTTCATATAGTGGGCTAACACTTCAAACAATTTTACTACAGGCAGGTAAAAAATGGACAACTGGATGAAATGTCAGCCAAAGTGTCAGAAATGTGAACGAGTTTTTACGCTTTATGTTAATAAGCAATTATATCGCATTGGATAAAAAAGTGATATTTGGCTGGTTGTGCTTTCCCCAGATAGTGCAGCAACAAACAATGGCTGAGGTGGGAAACTGGATGGTCATTTGATGGCAAGTTGTGCCAGGAATATTCGTACCAAAAATTATCAAAATCTGCTAATTGATTTTCAAGTTACCATCGAAAATGTTGGCAATATTTTTTGGGACACAGTGTAGAACTATTTAGTATTCTAGGTTGGGAGTACAAGTGCTGAACTGATCCCTCATTCACACTTGCCGACATTTGTCTTGGTTTTAGGGTTAGGTTTGGGAATTAGGCGAAATGAGAGTACTTGAGCACCATGACTAGTGTTGTCAGTTATCGAAATCAGCAATAAAACCATGGTTTTTTAGCAATATCAAACCATATCAAAACCACGGTTTTAGGCTTTTTATTGACTGTTTTGATTTTCAAACGGAACAGCTCTAGTGACTTGACTGTACCTTGTACGTTAACAGCACACGATGGCAAGACAAGCAGCACCGTAACTCGACGGGTGTTATCACTGGGATCAAAACTGAGATAACTGGCAGCATTGTGACCCGCGCACGTGAAGGAAAAAGTAAGACTTGGGACGTTTGAATGAATTGAGGAGAGTGAAAGGCAGTCAACCATTGACAAGTTGCAGAGATGCGTGAATCCCAAAATTTTGAGTCCATGACAGTCCATATTTATTGACCAAGGATTCATGTCTACAACAGGACAGAAATACTGGATACGCTGTCAATCCATGTCTGCGCTGAATAGACCTAGTCTTTAATATGTAGGCTTAAGGTAGGCCACTAGGCTTATAGGTCTAGCAGATTACAACAATTTAACTACAACAACAGAATAACAGCAGTGAAAGACTTGTTAATGTATTTTGCTAAACAAGACAGAAATTAAACATACTTTCCAAAGTCTGTTAGCACTTATTAGTAAAAGATACTCTCGTCATGGAACAGGACCCTCGTCAGTCCATGTCCGCAAAAAATCCTGCGAATGCATCCACGAATGGATGCATCCGCAGATCCACAGACTGCACATTTCTTGTGAGTTTCTAATCGGTGTCTGACACTGAAGCTGTGTTTACCATGACAGCCTAACTGGCTACGTGATACATGCATTTACTGCAAGTGCGGTGAAGACATGTGATGGTGAATTGTTCACCTCACCGATGGACTGACCCCATGCATCTTTCTGCATGTGTGGTTTGATCTTAATTTCTCTCTTTCCTCTTGTCTATTTGTCTGCCTACCTGTCTATGGATGATGAACTACAGTGTATAATCACGCATCGTTAATAACCAAACTGTACCAAACCAAAACCACCGTTTCTCCCAAAAATCGAACCAAAACCGACAGACCTCAGATTAAACTGACAGCCTGTTGTCAGTTTTCGAGAGCAAATTCAACAACATATCATATCATAACTATGACCAAAAACTTAGCACCAAGTTCTTGGCAAAGCAACAAAAGTTACGATCATGCTAGTGACATGCTGACCTTCAAGACTTTCAACTGCATCTGGAGTCAAATCTGGCGACCGTTGTTGATCATCCAGGAACTTGAGAATAGCGTAAACAACGTAATTTGTGCTTGCCATCTTCCGATCTATACTCAAACAGCACATCAAAAAGTGCACAAATTATAAAAAGTGGGAGATAACCACAACATCATTGGCATCGGCATAATGACAGGTAATACATTTTGATATATATCAACTGTATATATATCAAATTATATCAACTGGCATTTTAACGTGCCAAATGTACAACTCAAAACGCAAATACTGTAAGCCTACGTTTTTCGTTGCAATGAACGGTTCTAATAGAGCCTAGTGTCTCTGTCTGCTCAGATATAGGCCTAACTATTTGCAAACTATTCACGGCAGTGGCAGTTGTCTTTGACTGTGCGATACAATGCAAGGCTTTCTTAATTAGGCCTTCCTGAGCAGACCGTGCAGACGCTGCAGTTGGCCTTAATGACCTAGGCTACTTGAGTTATTCTTGCATTCGTGTGTGATGTACGGCTTACGCTCCTGAGTTAATGGACTTCAAGGCATTTTAAGAGTTAAGTTGAAGACGTCAATATGTGATTACTTTGCCGACTGCGTGACAGCGGCGTTTGTGATGTGCTGATGTCGATTCGAGACTCAAATGTAAGCCTAAGCCTACACGAAGTTGACTATTTGACTTTATTTCAATTTTGCGGAATGCAGAAAATATCTAAGGTGAACGTTTTTCTTGCTTGGATACCTGGACATTCTGGAATTCAATATAATGATATGGTTGATTCTATTGCCAAAGACACAGCACATGAAATTTATGCAGGAATATTGTTTGCTCCAAATA
>Ga0056128_1002089_pt1 | contig 23298 bp, 11 predicted proteins | sample WorMetLIZISLAND2_FD_71113 | JGI IMG/M metagenome (GOLD analysis project Ga0056128, IMG submission 71113) | Marine gutless worms symbiont microbial communities from Max Planck institute for Marine Microbiology, Germany - Olavius geniculatus... ... | reverse complement strand
GTCTTTTTAAGGGGGGTACCCCTCTTCGACGCCCTCGTTCGAGGGGAACCCCTGCACCCAGTGGCATGAAATTTTGTCACGATAAACTAGAGACCTTGGGGCAGTCCATGGTAAAGATTTTGTGATCCTAGCTTGCACCGTTTTGATACAGCTCAGGAGTGTGACGGACAGACAGACGGACGCCCAGACGATGGCAAAGACGCGCGAAGCATTCTGCTTTCGCGCGTAAAAAGGAAGGAACACAAAAAGTAACGGAAAATGCCTTTTCTACGCAGACCCATTCCCGTCGTCCCACATCAACCAAATTTTGCACGTGGGGTCGAATCCCGGATATCTTTCTTGGTTTTAAGTTTCATTAAAATTGGTTGAAAAATGTGAGAGCTGTGGGGGGTCGAAATTTCGGCCTTCCCATTGACTTGGCACATCGCTTATACAACAGCTTGTTGCTACCGCACAAGCCGTGACATTTACTGTTATGTTATTTGTTTCAAAAAAATTTTAGTCTGTTTTTTGTCCCAAGATGTGAAAAATCAAGGTGTTAAAGACAAAGGTTAAAACATTACGCATGTTACTTATTGTAATTGTTGTTGATAGTGCTGCTTCTTTCGCTCACTCACTTTGCTTTTTTACGCGTTTGAAGCAACTTCAAAAGTTGCTTTTTTTCTAAACATTTTTTCACCTGAAGACCCTCCCCCATTTGTGTATGGCTGAATCAGCACTGCACCGCGATCGATTGCAGCTTCTGTATAGTTGCTTTGACAACATCACGTTACGATATGACTTGCTGCAGCAGATGCTGCTGCTGACAAGCTCCTCTTCTTATCTTTTTCTCGGCGTCGGATATCAGACTGCGGGTCTTGCTATCTTCCTCCTTTCTATCACTAGAAATCATCGGAGCAGTTGGTAATTCTCTGTGTGTCAAAGTCATGTACACAATCGTAAGCACACATATAAACGAGTGTGAGCAGTTTTTATAGATGCACTAAGCTTAGGCTATGGCTAGTTGCTCCGAGTTTATGGTAGACGTTTAAGTAAAATATGCATTTTTGCATATTGCCTTTGTTATTAGCGCCGATTTCTTTGTTTTGTGGTTAGATTTTTGTGTTTTTGTCTGTTTGGAGTTTTGTTGTCAATGCAAGTGCAGTGCCTGGAAAGACTCGTTTACGAAATGACTTATAATACAGTATGTCGAGCGGGACCGTAAAACTCGACACGGGCTGGTCTATAGGCTTATACTCAGCATTTGGCAGCACCCTGGGGCGCATTGAATGTCAAGCTAACACTAAATATCCGATGCTCGCAGCTGGTCAACGTCTTCAGTCCGTTGCTCCGGCGCCTATACACCGTGTCTGGAAAAGAAATTTTTGCTGCATTTTTTAATTTAAATAATTTATAGGACGAATCATTATTTCCAGTTTGCTAAAGTATTACATGATGCCAGAGTGATAACTAGACCAGGTGACTGAAATAAGAGAGGAGAACAAGAGTACGTCAGAGACTGAAGCATCTGGATAGTTTGAGTGCATTGTGGAAGGCAGTGACTGTGTACTGTCATCACATGGTCGCCAACGACGTCACCGACAGCACGGTACCATAACAACAAAATGATGACGACGTTGTCATTGCTCGACAAAAATGCCGTTTTTGCTGCATCGGAAAAAAGTGAAAAATATTATAGATAACAAATTTAAAATTCAAACAAAGTATCGTAATTACTCACAACAGGAACAATCGTAGACTCTGCCACTTTATCTTGTGACATAATATACTTTGTGTGTCATTGATTAACCATAATAAAATTGACAAAAATTACAGAAAAATTGGTCCAGCTTATAGCTCCTGAACGTCAACAGCAGTAGCAAAACTTGTCGCTAAAAATATGTTAATGTTATATGAAAATTTGGGAGTTTCTTATAGTAAAATGGAATATGGCAATAATTTATGCCAATAATAATTTTTTATACATAAATTTGCTACATTTATACACTGTGTCCCAAAAAACATTTCCGATATTTTCGACTAAAACTTGAAAACCAATTATCAGATTTTGATAATTTTTCGTACAAATATTCCGGACACAACATGCCATCAAATGATCGTTTAGTTTTTTACCTTACCCAGTGTATGCTTCTGCACTACCTAAAAAAGGCTGATCAAGCGAAATGTGTTGTAATAAACAGAAAACCTGAAAAAACATTCCCGACATTATCGATCGTAACTTGAATAACGTTTAGCAGATTTGAGTAATATTTAACAAAAAATATTTTCGACACAACTGGCTATTAAATAAATGTTTTAGTTTCCACCTTTCCCAACGTCTGATTTTGCACTACCTGAGGAAATCAGACCAAGCATAATACGTGTTAAAATGAATGAAAAACTGTCAATAAATTCCATTTATCCTAATCTGTGGGCCCCAGTAGCAGGTCTGTTACAAAGTTTAATTGTCATGCAGCAGTGTGTTTACCAGATAAAGTTTAGGAATGTTTGTGAAGTCAAGAAACGACTGGTACAGCCTGGATTGGTCTGGAGCAGAACATTATCGATACGGCTGTCAATGAATGGAGAAAGCGTCTCCTTGTCTGTGTTTGCATAGTGGGCCAACACTTCAAGCAATTTTTTCTGCAGGCAGTTGAAAAATAAACAACTGCATGAATTGTCAGCTAAAGTGTTAGAAATGTGAACTAAATGTGTTTTTACGCGTTAACTAAGCAATTATATCGCATTGGATAAAAAGTGATATTTCGCTGGTTGTGTTTTCTTCACGTAGTGCAGATACAATTGTTGGGTGAGGTGGGAAACTAAATGGTAATTTGATGGCTAGTTGTGTCAGGAATATTTTACCAAAAATTATCAAAATCTGCTAATTGGTTTTCAAGTTAAAGTCGAAAATGTCGGGGATGTTTCTGGGACACAGCGTATACAGCCTAGTAAACTGTAGACTTTTCGGACGCGCTGTACTACAGTATATCTATCGACGACTGAGAGTGAAAAGTGAAAAGTCATCAATACTGAGTTCTTAACTTCGTCATTCTTGCTGATTCGATTTCGCAGGAGTCGACTTATGAAGTCCGTCTATCTGTGTTTCTCGTTGCAAAACGCCAAAGCACGCAAAACACAACATCGCACATAAATCTGAGCGTTATTAGTTTTATCAATGCGATCAGTTTAGGTGTAGGCCTAATTGTGTTAGTGAGAATATCGATGACGGTTGTCATAACTAAGATGATATTTGTTTGCTGAATAGATAGCATGATGGGCTGCGTAGTGTAATGGTCGATCTGCGTGTTGATTTGAAGTGGGTCCATGCGAGGTCCTGTTTTTCACCTCCATTTGTAGAACGAAATTCACCGAGAGATAAGGGGCCTATGGTTTGCAACTTTGCAACGCCGTTTTCCGATTGTCGGTGTCTTGTTTCGTTTCATATATATTCGCGATCAAGTCCCGGAATTGGGCCAAATTTTGGACGTTTCGCCACTACTCTCATTTTTATAGCGCCGGTCTCCAACATTTTGACTTTTAGTTTTTAAAGATCAGTTCCATTTCTCATCAAGTAGCAGTGGCAAAGTTTCTGGGTGATCGGCAGAGGGACCACACAAATTACGTAGCTAAGAGATAAAAAGAAATGGACATCGACAATAAAACATAATGGTCTGCAAAACCTTACTCTTCGAAGGTCGGCCGGAGTACTAGCAGTCGGGAAAGAATTGGCATTGTCATCGATATTTCTGCTACTTACATCTAAGCGATACAAACGTGAAAATGGCAAAAAAATATTTACCACAGTTGACAGAAGAGTTTTGTTTATCACAGATAGTGAGCAGGCTAGCGGTAAGCGAAAATTAGGCATAACTATCGCGTTGTTTGTTATGCTGGAAACGTGTTTTATTTGCGATATAATGCGTTGACTTCAACTCGACTCGATGTCGGTTTTATTCGTGAAAATGCCGGTGTGCTAATTCTGTTTGTGACTATATTCGCTATGATTAAAACCCGTTACTTTCATCATCCACTCATCCAAGTCATTAGATATTACCGCGAGGCGCTGAAAATGCAGTAGTGAAATTTAAATATCGGGATTAAACGATAATGTCGGGAATGGACAGGTGTAGCATATTTTCAGGCTGCAGTCGATTCAGGTTCGCTCAGCGCGATCAAAGACGTAGCAGGAAATAATGTCGTTGCCGAGCACCGACATGATATGCGTCCAGCTGCCGAGTGTCTCAGGCGTCGACAGTGATTAAGCACTGGCCAGGCGGCGCAGGCGTAGATGGCGCAAAGGGCCTAACTGTTAGCTATAGTTTGCAGTCGGCACCAAATGTGGTCATTTAATTTTGACGTCGATGACATTGACATGTACTTTTTAAAGCTATACATCCATACACCGCTGTTCTAAGCAATGTAAAACGTTGATCCAAATTATACTTTTTTTGTTTTTTTTTGTTTTTGTCAGAACTAGCTAGTGGGGACAGACGAACAGACAAACGGACACGACGCGTAATGCGGTCTATGGACACATAGTGAGTAAGTAAGTGACTAAGGTTTAACGTCCCGCCCGACACAGTATAGGTAATTTCGGGGACGAGCATAGACACATAGACATAGGCTTGGCCTAATAAGTTTTTTGTATATGCGTGTGATGTCGACTGGACATCATTACAGAGACAGTTGCTTTTTACACACGGTCACCTAGGCTTTCTCTCTGTCGTCTGTTTTTGTCAGGCGTAGTTTTATAGCGACCTAGCCCCGAATTGTACGATCACTTCACCATAGGCACCGACTTAACAGTAGTTCATAATGAGGCAGAGTGTGTTCGAGGCCCCAAAGGCGTTGAAAATCAATCGAGTTGCCAAAAACACCGGAGCGTAGGAATAAGTACTGGGAAAGAAGGAGGGGTGTCCTTCTCCGCAGAGATAACCTAGAGGATCTGGGAAGCGCTCTAAACTCCAACAGCGGGGTCTCGGTTGGATCCCACCGCCACCGCATTTTTGCTAAAATTTTAGCTGTGGAAATGTTTCTAGTAGTAGCACATCCTACTACTGTAGTGTACAAAAATGTTAAAATTCTAAGAAATGTTTTAAGTTCAAGCCGTGGCAAAATACTACTTCGACAAAATGACATTTTGGCCCCGTCTACGCCGCTGTACATGGGCATTTTTTCCGTCGTCGTTTATGTCAGCTTTACATTGTCTAACATATTGTGTCGATACTCATAAGTTAGCTCTGTAGTTTCGATAAATTACTCTCTAAGCATGTCGGTCAAAATTTGTCAGTTATTACATCTGTGTATAAGGTTTTTATGGTACGTTTTTGCACTTTGCGTTTTTTTGTTATGCAACACGAATTCGACAATGTTTTACGTCACTGAATTTTTTTTACTGTAGTTTTTTTTTTATTAGAGCCGGTACAAATGTTTTCCAGACTGCGTTTTAGTCGTTTTTTGTCGAGTTGTCCGCGATCAGTGTTAGTTGATGTGTCGGGTGGCGCAAAAAAGTTGAATATGCGTGCTTTACTTGTGTCAAGAAATCGGACAATTTTAGAAACGATTAGACTCGAATAGTGCAGCGAAAAGCAACCGTATTGAACACTGATTTCAGGTGTTTATTATGATCGCCCTTCACTGCAGTCATCAAAGCAAATCGTTTGGAAAACTGTCCGATTGCTCGATTTCTGTACATGAAGCGTGTATGATTCACTTTTATGCGCCAGCCTGTATATATATAGCATTCCGCCAGTGAGAAGGCGCATCAATGTAATACACCACACCTGAATCGCGCAGGCCAATCTGTTACCATGACAACCATTTCACTAGACTTCAGCAGGTGAATAGAAGATCGATGTTAGATGGATCATCATCATCATCATCATCACAAAGGGGTTTAACGTGGCTTGAATAATACGACGTAATACTTCTGCGCTTCCAGTTGCAATCCGTCCCTGAAAATCTTCGTTTCTAAAATTTAACCCTCGAGAATATTGGTATAGTTTTTTTGTTTGCTTTTAAAAACTTACTGCAGAAGCTGTCTGCATATAGTTTGTTATGTTTCAGTATCTTTAGCTTTCACGGGTACTATTCGGTGTGCTAGGCCTACTTTGTTTTTATGAGTTGCTGTGCAACATTACACGGCATCATGACGGCATGCCACGAAGTAAAAAAATATTTTCACCTCGTCCCTGTTTTTTTCCGCCAGACTGCAACTGGAAGCAAAAAAACTTTTTAACGTTCATGTCACTGAGCATTATTTCTAGGACCACGACAATTGTATCCAATCACTACCTTGTGCTGTTTCCATCAAATTAACTGCCTGGCAATCATGGATTAACGACGTTGAAAATTATTATTTCCTGGTCGCTGCTGGTCGTTAATGATTCAAAAGCAGTATCGCACGTACTAACGATTTTTCATCTTTTGCCCCACGGATATCCGATCTGATTAAAGTCACGAGACAATAAAGTGCAATAATAAGTATTAAAATCGGTTGAGTACGTTTATATTCATGAAATCGACTCGCTTTTGCAGACAAACCACGCGATGTTCCGTGTTACTTAAAGTGTGATAACGCATAAAGTGAAGGATGTCGGACGTTTCCCGTACCGTACAGACTTTTTCCCTACTCGTTTCTATGTCCCTTTGTCACGGAACCCCCAAGAATATCCGCATGAACTAAATCTGAAAGTTAAGCTTTTGGGCTACATTTTTGCCGCTGATAGTGTGGGTCTGTCTCCTTTCATATTTCCGTGGTGAGCTTCGAAAGACGCACTATTAGTATACCGGAGTGCATAATGACTGTTTAAGGTCATCCAAGGTCGATTATTTTTGTATCAATTGAAAGCACTTTTGTGACTTTCTATACCTATTAGTAATTAATAACAACCATAGCCCTACCGCTCACCGTTTTTGAGATACCGCAACTTATCGGCTAAAAATCGCTTATTTTTCTTCCACGCCTTTGTTCAATCCCAACTTTGAGTGTGTACTAAATCGCCGAAATTAGGCCTGCAAAGAGCTGAGACACTGCGCCATTTAATCCTGTAATAAAATTTGAGGTAACCCAACTTATGTGATCAGCGTACATCAGTATCACGCTAGACAGACAGACAGACGGACGGACGGACGGACAACATACGATAACATTACCCGCCCATGCAATAGCATAGCGGGTAAAAACGATGTGACGGAGAATGTCATATAAGATGGTTGTGAGCAGCTAAGTCACGATTTTGAGCATGATAGAAAGCTAGAATTTGCACGTAAAAGGATGAAGTCGGAAACCCAACACGCTTACGTTACAAATTTTTGGATTACTTTCTACACAGTTATCACGCCACTGGTGGTTAAACTCGCAGATCGTGCAAATTTTAAGATTCTATGTCACAAGTTGCACTGCGGCGGACACAAACGTGTGCGCTTTCGTTATACCTACCTGTAGCATGAGACCAGTTCATTTGTAATTTTCGGTTCAGAGTAAACCGGGCAAAACCGCGGCTATAGAAAACGGCCGTCCATTAACAACTTACTGTTAATTTTTGCTTCGGTTTACTGCGCTATTTACGTGTAGCATATACTAGTGCTACACGTGAACTGATGTACTTTTATTGCATGGCGCGCGATCGATCGCCACGGAACTGGACTGACTCCATTGGGTGTGGCATGCGTAGAGCTTTGAGTTGAATGCGGGTGACTGATAACGCAATCGTGACGCGGCCGGTTCGACGCTAGGCCTATTTCGCAAACACAGTTGCGGGCAAGTCGCAAGTGTCGGGCTGGAGTCGTTCTGTATGCATATAGAAGACTTGCAGAGGGACCGACCGAAAGCCGACAGTAAAGAGCCGGAACGTATGACCGATTGACCAGTGGGAGCATTTGTTCGTATTTACGTTGCGATTACAGGACCGTTGTACAATCAGCTGCCGTCGCAAGTGCCTGAGCGAGGTAGACACGACAAACTCGTGGGACTTCGACCGCAAAGGCCGCTGTTCTGTGACATATTGTTCCATTTCTTTTGACCATTTCTTTTTGTTGCAATAGCTGGCTAGCTCATCTGATAGGCAGGCCTATATGTCATTTACCGTGGTCAGCTTTTTGTCTGTTTTGAACTGCACCTGCGTATCTATCATAATTAGAAAAAAAGAAAACAACTTAAGCCTAATCAAATGGACTACAATTAGGCCCAGCTCGTATTAATGCATATAGAGCATCCCTTTGTCACCTGTTCACATTTACTGAACGGTAGCTGTGTCCAACTCTTATTTGTGGAAATGAAATACAGGAAAATACTCATGGTCGAAATTATTCCAATGACATTGTAACAACCTTGAGCTAGCTGCTGCTGCCCGTAGGTCGACATTCATGAAGATGCAGCGACGTTCTGTTGGGAGTTTAAAGAACGCTAGCAGCAAATGAAGTCAACATCAGCGGTCAGCAGGTGGCAGTTAGATGTACGACGTCATTATGCTATCAGTGCGCTGCTGCAACTGCGAGTCTCACCGGACCAACACCCAAACTCCACTGCATCGATATGATGTGGATTTGATCCACAGCAAGTCGCACAACAAGCTGCCCATGTAGGCCATAGATTTTAATTTGTATTTGTTGTACACTTTATATTGGATTTACTGTAGACTTCCAATTGATTGTGGAGTCGTTATACGACATGTTGCTTGAAACAAATCCGCAACAAATGGAAGCAAGTGGAGTTTAAGCCTGAACCGTCAGGTACGGCTGCGAAGAAACAAGCCTGCACCAGACGGCGCGCCACCCACGTAAAGGGCACTGATATCTGCGTAAACACGACCGCGACCACAACAATAAACCACGCTCGACTATATGACTAGACGATGCCGCCGCGTCCAGTGCGGAAGAATGTAGGGCTACTGGGACTTATAGGTATACGATATAATTCGAGTAGATGAATTATATATGAGAGGGAGGCTGGTTTTATGACAGTGCATCGACTGGACTGATTGGAATAGATCGACCAGTCAGTCCCGTAATCATCATGCGAATTGCTGCCGCTTGTCACGCAGCTCGTACAGGTCTACACTGCATATTAATCGACGTTCTACGATCACTCAGCACGGCACATATTTCTCCCGCATTTCTGAGAATGAAAATCTTTATTCACTATCTGGTAGATGGAGAGTACAAATATAAATACAGAATATTACAAGATACATTAAAAGTAATAAAGGCTACGTACCTGTTTGATAGAGCAGTGAGAACGTAACCGTTAATGACATTTTTAGGTACATTGCAGTTTTGCCGCATCTACTACACTCTGTCTCCAAAAAAAGTATCCCGACATTTTCGACTGTAACTTGAAAACCAAATGCCAGATTTTAATAATTTTTGGTATAAATATTCCTGCCACAACTTGCCATCAAATAACCGTTCAGTTTCCCACCTCACCTAATATATGCTTCTGCACTACTTAGGGAAAGCAGATCAAGCGAAATATGTGTTAAAATATAAGAAAACCTGAAGAACATCCCTAACATTATCGATCGTGCTTTGAACAAAAATTAGCAGAAGTTAATAATATTTGGCAGAAATATTTCCGACGTAACTGGCTATTAAATAAATGTTTTAGTTTTCACCTCACCGAACGTCTGCTTTTGCACTACCTGGATAAATCAGACCAAGCATAATACGTGTTAAAATGAATAAAAAACGTCAATAAATTCCACCTATCTTAATTTGTCGGCCCCAACAGCAGGTCTTGCCGCAGTGTGTCTACCAGATAAAGTTTAGGAATGTTTGCAAAATCATGAAGCGACTGGTAGAGCCTGGATTGGTCTGGAGCTGAACATTATCGATACTGCTGTCAATGAATGGAAAAAACGTCTCTTTACATGTGTTCGCATAGTGGGCCAACACTTCAAGCAATTTTACTGCAGGCAGTTGAAAAATTGATAACTGAATGAAATGTCAGCCACAGTGTCAGAAATGTGAACAAAATGTGTTTTACGCGTTATGTTAATTAAGCAATCACATCGCATTGGATAAAAAAGGTGATATTTCGCTGGTTGTGCTCTCCCCAGGTAGTGCAGAAACAAACGTTGGGTGAGGTGAGAAACTGAATGGTCATTTGATGGCGAATTGTGTCAGGAATATTTGTACCGAAAATTAATCAAATTTGATAATTTGATTTTCGAAAATGTCGGGGATACTTTTTGAGACACAGTGTATAAGTTAATAATAGGTCTTACACTTACAAAGCACACAGTGTCAGTAGTCAAGTGTCTGCAGTTAAGGGCAAGATGAATCGAGTACATAAGTTTTAAGGCGACATTTGAAGTACACTGTGTCAACAAAAAAGTGAGCCTCCTAAACATTTTGCTATAACAAGCGAAAACCTGCGTCGATTTTATTTAAATTTACATAAATGAAACGACATTTAAATGAAACGACATTTATTTTCAACCTTACATTGTAGTACTATGGGATACGAACAAGGTAAGAACTCAAGCTCATAACACTGCCAAGTAACCGTGACTGGAAGTAGGGGCCCACAAATGGGCTATACACGGTGTTTCATTAAAAAGGCACCCTTTTTCTTTTTTATAATTTACTCAAATAATAATCAATTTACCCATTTTACCAGATGCAGCTGAAGAAATAGTAATTTAAAATATGTCGACAAAATATGGCTGTTAGTTGAATATTTTTCTCAGTCATGATGTAATGCTGACGACATAATGCGCCGTGGGTACAAATTTGCTTGTCGCAACCGGTGCTGACAGTTGCTGAATAGCTGCCCTGCTTTGATGGTGAACTTCATTTGGTTCACTGATGACAGACTGTTAAGTTTTACCATTGCAGCCACAAAAACGCTTAAAACAATTGCTTTCACACACTTGTGGGAATAGCTTGACTTTTACACCTTCCAGCAAGACACTCACCGCTTGCGAGACGGTTGAGTTTTTAGATCGCGAGACGCCTTATTTCATACCTCCATGTTGCTTAGTGCTGATACGATGAACATTTTCTTATCAATGAACCAGACAAAGTTCACAATCGAAGCAGGGTAGCAACACAAATTGAAACAAGCAACCTTGTACTCGCGACACATTATGACGTCAGCGTTACGTCACGACTAACAAAATATATTTAACTAGCCGTCACATTTTGTTGAAATATTTTGAATTACTCTTTCTTCAGCTATAGCTGATAAAAATTTCATATAAATTGATCACCATTCGACTGAGTTATAAAAGAAAGAAAAAAGGGTGCTTTTATGGAAACACGGTGTATGTGTGTAACAGCTAAGGGACAAACACGGATGGTAAAAACTCGCAAGAAACGTCACGCATAAAATATTACGAGAAAATAAAACCGCAGAATAATAAATCTAGTGTCAGACGTCAAAATGCCAGCAAATTTAATTAGTTATAATTTTTTTTCAAATCAATTCTGCACTGCGGTACATATGTAAACTGTGCACATCGAAGCGTATATACACTGTGTTTCAAAAACATCCCGAACACTTTCAATTATTGTAACTTCAGAAAGGATTATCAGATTTTAATAATAATGTGTTGGTACGAACATTCTTGAAACGACTGCCCAGAAAATGATTATTTATTTTCCCACCTCACTCAGTGTCTGTTTCTGCACTACTTGGGGAAATCAGAACCAATGCGGTATGATTCCTTAATCAACATAACACATAAAACACATTTGTTCACATTTCTGACTTTTTGGCTGGCATTTTATCCATTGTCCATTTTCATCTGCTTACAGTAAAACTGCTTGAAATGCCGGCTTATTATGCGAACATAAGCACGGAGATGTTTTCTCTATTCATTCGCAGCAGTATCGATAATGTTCTGCTTTAAACCAATCCAGGCTGTACCATTCGCTTCTTGACTTCACAAACATTCCTAAACGTCATCTGGTGGAGACACTGCTGCATGGCAGTAAAATTTTGTAATAGACCGGCTGTTGGGGCCCACAGTTGGTGGTGTAGCATAGTGGTTAGAACATCGGTCATGGCCGGCGAACTTTCCCTATCTTGCGCTAGACTGATGGATGGCTGTTTGACCACTTTGTGGGTAAAGCGTCCGCTATCAGTCAACTAACAAGGCCAACTCGGCCTGCCATCCCTCCGGGGTCGGTTAAATGAGTAGTGACCCATTATATGGGTTACGGAAGGTGGGAACCTTAGTACAGCTGACTGGGGCTGCCTCGCCGGGCCGCTGCGCCAACCTGTGTTTGCAGGCTGCACGCGGTGGCTGTGCGGCCGGCGGCTTTGGTCAGTGATAAAAAGCGCATTAGAGGCGTGTTCGCGACAATGCGCTATACAAATTGACAACTTTTGCTTTTTACCTTTTACCTTTATTGACGTTTTTATTTATTTTAACACGTATTATGCTTGGTCTGCTTTCCCCAGGTAGTGCAAAAGCAGACGATGGGTGAGGTAAAAACTTAAACAATGATTAAATAGTCAGTTGTATCAAAAGTATTTTTGCCAAAAATTACTAAAATCTGCTAATATTTCTTCGAGTTACAGTCGATAATGTCAGAGATGTTTTTTTTTAGATTTTCTGTTTATTTCAAGGTATATTTCGCTTGATCTGCTTTCCCTAGGTAGTGCAGAAGCGGACAGTAGGTGAAATGGGAAACTGAATGGTCGTTTGATGGCAAGTTGTGTCAGAAATATTTCTACCAAAAATTATCAAAATTTGGTAACTGGTTTTCAAGTGACAATCGAAAATGTCGTGGGTGTTTTTTGGGACACAGTGTATACGAGAAATTATATGTGCGACTGGGAATGGTTTTGTGACACAGTAAAAAGATTAGGCTGATGACTGCAGGAATGGAGCGACTAGTCGTACAAACATCACAGTATGCGAATTGCTGCAACTTGTCACACTTCGTCATTGTCAAATTCACATGACTATACACTATACGGGCTAATTTGTCGAACAGCAGCGATATTGGCATCCGAGGTGATCTGGAGAGTGGACAACTGCAGAAGTGGTCTTTTTACATTACTTTTTTACTATTCCCATTTTTGTCAATTGATTACTTTTCATTTTACATAATGCCTAATTTCCGTGAAAGTAGGCCTATTTCATTTGGCTATTTAGGTCAGTCAAGTTCAGTCTAGAAAGTTCAAGTTTACGTACTCGTCCATGTCTTTCGCTTTTGTCTCAGATCCCCTACTGCAGAGATCGCTTAAAGCATCCAGCTTCTGTTTCATGGGCTACTGCAGTCGTCAGCACAAATTATCTTCCATGGCTATGGGGGCTATTTCTATTTTCGTGCATAAAGATTGTTTCCCATTTCCATGCAAATTCCATTGAAAGGTTCAATTTCTGTCCAATTCCGATAAGTAATTCTATTCCGCCGTCCTCTCGACTGCTGTTACCGCTTTACAGCTGCCGCCGGTGCGGGAAGGTTGAAGTTAGTTACTGCCGCTTATTGCTAGTCTTCGCGGAACATATATAAATTACCGCTTAAACAGACCTGACACATGCGCTGCGGCAATGACAACTGGGGCCGCCGCCTACGCGGCAGATTAAAAGGTCATACGCAGAAACCGAGAACGTCGAACTGTTTATGGTGCCGCCTCATAAAGGCCTCTCATAAAGGCCTATAGTACTACTGACAGAATGTTGTTGCGACGACGTCGCAAGGCCAAAACGTCACGATCTATGGCTTGCCGTCAGCAACTTAATAATGTACATACTTTCCGGCTACTACAGGCCATCCGCAACAGAATAGCAGTCGATTTACATATAGTGAGAATACAGTACTTGTGCGTTAATTTACCCGCACCCGAATTATTTTAGTTAACGCTAACGCTAGCACTAAATCTAATCCTAACCCTTACCCTAATTCTTATTCTAATCCTAACGCTAACCCTATCCCTATCCCTAGCGGTTAATTCGGGTAAATTAGCAGAAAAGAAGTTAAGAACCGACAATACTGTTATGTATCGTGTTCTATCTGAGCGGACGCGTACGCTGGAGCTGTGAGATGTCGAGTAGACAGCATATGGAGACAAGGCTGGGACGAGGCAGGCGGACGTGTGGACGCCAGTCACTGGCCCTTAGCGCACGTCTGTCGCTACAAACGACCGCCAGCTCCGCGCATTTGACCTCGTCCGTGACGTCATAACGCCCGCCGCTGTAGCGCCGACCTCCGAGCACGTACAGCCGACCGTTGTCGACCGCCAGACCGAAATCACAGACCCCAGCCCCACCGCCGCTCCGATCAGCCTCGCCAACCACCGCCCAGTCACCTGTCTCAGGGTTAAACAGTGCGTTGAAGTCGCAGCTCATGACGATGATGCGCTCGTCGTACGGCACTGCCGCCAGACGGCCGAAGTGTGTCGGGATTGACCTGTCCAGAGTCGTCCATGAACCGCTGCTTGTGTTGAACACCTGCATGTGCGTCAACGAAAACAAAAAATTCTTCACAACGAAAACGTTACGGTTGCAGTGTAACGATGATGTGTGTAATGTGATGATGTAATTGTGCGTTAAGCTTGTTTATACAAACAAGTAATAGCTTATCTATTTAATGCTACATTTTTCTAAAATAAAACGGAAAAAATTGCAGAAACTGAAAACTAAAACGAAAACAAAAAATACTTCGAAACTAAACTAAACCAGAACTAAATAATAACTCAAAATGAAAGTCACACTGGCAAAAACAGCAGCACATCACACAAAGTAACCATAGTTAGCGACTTATATCATCACTAATGTGACGCGAAACGCAATAATGAAAGACAGTAGCCATAATATAATGGTATATCAGCTTAAGTGCTGCATTCCATAATATCAACAACATACGAAGCACGGTTTGTACAGTGTTCTATTTAGCAACGTCACTGGAAAAACGCGAACTAGCCAGCGAAATGACAGCTTTGCTTATTCAGTATATAAACTAAAGACATTAGCCACTTGCAATACAGCTCTACAGTTATGTCACAAATGTTACTACACCTGTATAACCCTCATAGTTTCGTTGTCGCGGTTCGTTCCGCCGAACACGAAGACGTCGTCCCTGTAAGCGGCTGCGGCGGCTGAGAAGACAGGGCACGGCATGGCGGCATCCGCGCCGTCCACGACGACAGTCCGATCATCGCTCGGGTCAAACCGTTCCACGAAGCTCACCAGCGACCGATTGCGGGGGCAGTAGCCGGCGAGCGCGTACACGTACCGGCCGCTGACGGCTACAACAGAGTGCCGGCGTCGCCCCGCCACCAGACCGCTCCCTGCGCACTCGTCATTACAGCGTCGTCGCCAGCCGAACATGGCGTCGTACGCCCAGATCTCGTCGTTGTCTGCACCGACGCCCACCACGTACATGGTCGCGTCGACGACAGCGGCAGCGGCTTCCAGCGGGGTTCCAGCGAACGGCAGGTCGCCGGCGAACCGTGACTCGACGCTGCATGTGAGCTGAGCGCTGACGGCACACATGGACGCCGCGAGGGAAGATCCCCCGCCATCAGCAACCATTGCTAACACACAGCGCTCCTGCTTGGTCGTCAGTCGGTGCCAGGTCTGAAGTCCGTCGAACTGCATGCCGGTCTGGTGGAACGTGATGACACGGCATAGGTAGCACGTCGAGTCGTCTGTCGACTGTCTGATCGCGGCGTGGTTGAGAACGGTCGTACGGATGTAGTCCGTGTCCACGCCTGACCAGCGGACAAGACTCAGGTACCGACGTGGTTCAGTCATCTCGCTCGGGCTAGCGCGTCGCCGCTCGAACCACTTTAGCAGCACTTCGCAGACTTGCCGCTCGTTCTGCACCTGTTCCACACCGACGTCAGAACATCATTACATCACACGCCAGATTCCACGTCTGGACTCTAGCGTGTGATGGCGTTCTTAAAAATAACGTGAAGTCTTTTCCGTGACTTGGTATAAGGTTCATGCATAAGGCGGCGCTAATCTCAGTTTTCTTAGCTTTTAGCCAGATACCAGTTTACAATGCGCAACATGCATGAGACTAGTGCATCTCGCGGTGTGCCTGTTTACGTTCCAGCTTTCGCTGGTATTCATTGCGCCTACCCACGGAAGGATGGTCAGGCTGAGTTGACCTGCGTGGCTGGTTACATACTAACTGTCTGCCGACGGTCACCCATCCAAGTACTAACCGGGCCCGGCGTTGATTAACTTCGTTGATGCGACCACCGACGTTACCAACTAAGCCAAACTACCATTTCAGACAAACATAAACTAGAAACATATACGTTGGCTTAATGTCGACATACTACGCAGCCGTCCGCCTGACCTTTGACCTTTTGAGTGAATACTGGCATGTCAGCTACTTCTGCTTTGGGAAACGTTTGTGCAAATTGTATTTTTTTCTACGTCGTTAGTTCTCCAGTTAGATGCTCGCACGGGACGCTGACGCCCATCTCGTTTGTTCGCCCAGACGCTGAGCGTATACATACCCAGAGATTGTTGTCTTTGAGTAGCATTTCGACGACGGCGTCGGTAGCGCCTGCGAGTAGACGCGGAGAGTTGGCGGCGCGCCAGAACGTGTTGCGTGCGACGTCGCGACACTGCTTGTACAACTTCTGCTCGTCGCTGACCGCGACGTCGTACGTCTCGAGGTAGGTCAAGTATCTCAGGGCGTTGTCTGGACACAGGCTGCGCGTCATGAACTCGAGGCAAGCGGCACGTAAATGTGGGACGCACAGCGCGTCGGCTGCCGTCATGACGTCACCGACGACGCTCGCGTCTAACTCGACCGACCCGCCGTACGCAAACCGCACGACGTACTCGAACGCGCGCGCAGTGACCTCAGTCTGATCCAGATCGATCGTCGGCGTTCTTCGCTTGTCATCGTCGTTGACTGTGTTGTCGAGCAGCGATTGAATGTGACTGGACGCCAGCTGAATGACGAGTCGATGACAGTGGAATGTCTGTCCGCCCACTCTGATGCTGCAGTCCGCATTTCTGCGCGTCCATGCATCACCACAAAATGCATCAGATTTATCAGCAAGTAAGTAAGTAAGAAAGTTCAGCGCCATAATTCACGTTATGTAACATTAATCTAAAGCGCAACACTCGCTTTTATTGTTATAATATTTTCGGCAAATCTTTTAACTGAAAAAATATATCGGCCCAGTGCCGACATGTTGTGCGGCTGTCGGCCTGATCTTTACGCTATCGAACTGAAAATTGGCACACCTGTTCTTCCTGAGTTTGAGAAACGTTCGCACTAGTTCTGGTGTTTTTTGCGTCTGCTTGTTTAATTGTTTCTAGTTTGAAGCCTGTACAAGAAGGACAGACAAACAAACTGACGGGCGGGCAAGAAACGTATCGGTCTGTCTAAACACCGGAGATCATAGCAGAAATTCCGCGGATTAGCTCAAGCTTTAATTGTGTGATCTGTAGTTAATCTGCGGTGTTCAGGCAGACACGTTTTGCGGTCTATTAAGACGGCCGCATAATCATTGTCACGGTGTTTTTGGCCATGGTCATGCTACAGTGTGACGATTCGTTATGGAAATGCAGTAGCAGCATCCGATCCGACAGTTCTAACTGACCTGGCGTTGTAGACATCGTCGTCGTCTAGCAGGTCGGCGATGTCCATCGCCAGTGCGTCGTTGTAGCGTCGAGAAGCGATGATGACGACCCCCGTCCGTTACTCACGCAATGTCTCTGTAGACGCAATTTGTGCACTTTGCTAACTTGTAAATTTTATCTCACCATGGCGGCAGCACACCAACACGCACAATGTGTAAGCAAAAAGAACAAAAAGCAAAAATAGTCAGAGGACTAGGGCCTATGCATCGTGGCATCGTGCACCAACTGACTGGCAGCCTAAGTCTGGCTTGTATTTCGTGTCTATACCTAACACGTCGTAAAGATAATTCACTGTGCTATTATTAAGCCTACACAACTTTATTCTGCATAAAAATCTACCAGTATGTGACGTGATTAACTCTCACTGTAGTCGCAACTTTTGATGCTGTATAGGTATTCACAATAACACAACAGCAGCTCAGCTACTTCAGAGAACGTAGCATGCAGACATGAAGTAAAAAAATAATCCACGGCAACGGGCATGCAGCACAACGTCGTACGCGAGTAGTCTTGTAAGACTGAACACGGTCAAACTGTTGTTTAAATGTCAGAACCCCCCCCCCGCCAATATCTCGCTAGAAAGTAAAATTGGCGTGGACCTTTCTTAGAACAGGAGTAGCCAATGTGCACATTTTCAGTTTATAAAGTCAAAGGCTGAAGTTATCGGATATCTAAAACGTGCAGAAAATAACGCATCACGGCTATAACAATCAAATAAGGCATTTAATACTACCTTTTGAACGGAACTGTGAAAATGGAAGTGAATATCGGGGACGTCTCAAAGGAAATCAAAACTTCTACACATTAGTTTATTTTAATGACGCTGCCTAATGTCTGCACGATGACGAGTGACTTGATGCGAAAGCTAGTCCACGCCATTCTAAATGCTGCCAAAGTTGATGCAGTTTTTAAGAAATAAAACCATGCACTTACCGCGCAGGTAGAAATCGGTGTAGCTCTTCAGGTCTTTCGCCGAACTTCACGCACGCGTGTCTGTGTGTTCATTTAAATCGCGGTCACAATGGAATATAACCAGGACGCGATTTGTCATGTGTCTGTATACCAGGATGTACTGCATAGCGTAGCACGTGAAACGTTACAGCCAAGTGCACCGGTTCTGTTTCCTTATTTTAGGCGAAATCGCTCTAGCGCAAAGAATTTCTTCGTATCGTGGTCTGTCGTCTGTCTGTCGTCTGTCATACTCATGCACGTCTGCACGTGTGTCATGCCACGGTCATAATTACAAATTGGCGATAGGAGTTTTTTGGCAGCCGCTATGGAACAATTTCCATAGTTGCTTGCAATGCTTGTTGGTGCTGAAAAAACACATTTTTGAAAAAGACGATGTATGTGTCTGTATGCGACGCTACGGGAAAGTATTAAAGCAAATTATCAAATATCCCACAGCAACGGAATGCTGGTATGTTTAATAATTCGACTTCATGCGCTGTATGGTTATAAGAGAGAAGAGTAGCTGGCAGTTGGCGACGCATGAGTGATGCTTAATTCTCAGACACGCGTCTGTAACGTGTACGCAGGAAAGTGATGAGTACTGTATGCATTTATTACACCATTCCATGTATTCTGATAACAGCACGAACACCACCGCATTACACGTAGCTGCTGTCATTTGTATACGCTAGCTACAACTCGTGACGGTTTATGCTGTCTATACAACGACGCAGGGGCGGCTATCCCTTCTAAGTCCTTGTCGCAAGTTTCCTTCTTAAGTCAAGGTGAGGCGCCGCATAGGCGCCGAGAACGAGGCGCCGTAGACGTCGAAGGGGTCGGGAATGGGGAAGAAGTATCCCCTTTCCCAGCCGACTAAGGGCCTAACGGAGCGTCGTGAGCTCCCCCAGTGAGGTCAGGGCGGAGCCCCGGCGAAAAACGATTTCGGTGCATTCTAAGTGTCACAGAACATTTTTACAGCATTCAGCATTTTCCCATAATTTCCCTAAAAACCTTTCTCTATTTTTTCATGGAGCATTTGCTCCAATGTTTACGTGTATCGTATAGACGCTTCCGCGACGACGAACGAATAAAGAAGGTCGACGACGATGTGTTGTGTCGCTTGCTTTCACACCGTCGGTGGCTGCGTGCTGGCGTACCATTCATTGACGCATACCGTCGTGACCGTTCACAACGAGTAGGCCGAGTGCATGCATACCGGTACGCGCGCCGATGCATTACAACAACAGGAAACATAGCGCTGAATTTAGCTCTCAACTTCAAATTCGCTGTTGCACCTGTCTTTCCGCTGGGTAAATTTCCGCGATGACTCGACGACGATTTCGATGCCCTGGACACACGGGTCGTTACCGAACACACGGGTTCGTGTCTCGTTTCAACTGTCCGGATATCACTCAGTCATCAAGGATTACCATGCGCCGTTAGAGTGTCTCCTTGAAAAGCTCGGTTTCGCGACTACTAAAACTGTTACGAATTATTAGGTAGGCCATTTAGCCTAGGCCCTATTCACTGCCCTACCAGACGTAGCTAGCCTATCTCAATCAAAGAAACGGTAGTTAACATTTTCCAAAACACAAATTATTATATGAACAACATCCAGCAAACAACAATCTACAGGAAAAAAACAATCCACAATGATAATCCGTCCATTCACTAGCTGGCCAACAAACCAAAAAACATGCCGGCTGTCCGGCATGCAACAACCTCTAGTCGGATTCAGTAGTCCGTGTCCGGGGAACGCTGAAATCGCGAGACCTGACATCGCGAGACTCGACAACGTGAGACCATGTAGCAAGGGTGGACATCGCGAGACCTGACATCACGAGATCATGTAGTTTAAGCCAGGGATGTTGTCCTTGGCCTTGGTCCTTGGTCTTGGGTTGTCCTTAAGGACAAAATCACAGTCCTTGGTCCTGGCCTTGGCCTTGAGGCTTGAGTCCTTGTTAACATCCCTGGTTTAAGCATTAGATCAAACAGCGGTTGAACATAGGGACTGGATAGTCCTTGACGGATTATTACTGCTAAGTAGAAATCAGAAAACTGTCCGTTGACAACTAAAATATCGTTTCCAGTTTCTGCATGCGGTTAGTCATTCAGTCGGCGCTCATACGGAATCTTTATAGCCGCGTGACGACAACAGCAGCAGCAGCAGCGAGGACGAGGCCAGTCAGGCACCCGTGCCAGCAGTGACGACTTCAACGGCGTCGGAATCGTCAGCTGCATCAACTTCTGACGACTGCTGCGAAGTGTGCCTCGTGGCGCCACGTGCTGGCTTCGCATTGGTGCCGTGCAGACATGCGCGCTTCTGTGAATCGTGTGCCATGCGTGTGTCGGAAATGGCTGCGGGATGCCCTGTTTGCCGTACAGATATCACTATGGTAATTCGCATTTTTTCTTAGACTATGCCAATCCACCTTGCAGATACTCGTACATTGAAACAAGTCTCGCGATGTCCACCCTTGCTACATGGTCTCACGTTGTCCAGTCTCGCGATGTCAGGTCTCGCGTTTTCAGTCGCCCCCGTGTCCGGTCAGGTCGCTGACTCGTGACGAACATAACAGGTGACCAACTGCACGTAGGCCACACAGTAAGTAAGTGTCTGTCCGTAACATAAACTAATATTTTTATCGAAAATTTTGCTTACACCCGTCGTTGTGAGACGTTCTTGCTGTACGGAACAGCTAGTGCAGCCTCTAACTCTTTTCTTTTATTTGAGTTTGTTTCATAAATCCTTACAACTGTGAGTCTAACTGCTAGTACTACAACCAAACTGCTTCAGAGATTTTGTGACATTTTCTTTATTTTTTATATGTTACGTTTCTCCTTTACAGACTAAGCTCCCAAATAGCCTATGATTCGCGTTATCTGATGATTCGGGTCATGCGTTTGCGTTACATAGGCCTGTGACGTGGGCCGTGTTACCATGGAATATAATTTTGTCGATTACCACATGGTTATAGGCCTATTTTCGACATATTTGCCATGGTTATTATTCTTACGTAGCGAATCGCGCATGCGACTTTTTACAGAAGGTAGATTCCGTGTATTTAGTTCATTTGATTTTGTCGTTCTTTGCTGCTTTGTTGCACTTTACGCGATGGTTATAACCTGTATAGGAAATAAAATGTTGCCAGAAAGTTTTATTTTACACGCATTTAGCGTGACGTAGCCCCCTAACTAGAAAAAATAGATGGCTCAAGCCCTCAAGCCCAGTGCCGACAAATTGAGCGGCAGTTCACCTGACCTTTGCTCTTCTAAGCTGAAAATCAGCACACCGGTTACTGCCGCTATGGGAAACGTTCACGCCAATTTTGGTTTTCCTGATGCGTCGTTTTGTATTCGAGCTAAAAGCCCGTACGGGACAGATGGACGGACAAACAGACAGACAGACGTGCAAGCCGCATACTGCGGCCTATTAAGACGGCCGCACAATAAAGCATCGGTCCACTGCCAACGACTCGGCGTCTGACGGAAGAGTCGACTATCGTCGTCAGTGCGCTGCGGTATTTTGTTCATTACACAACAAATGAATGCGCTACGGCCGTGGACCATTAGCAGCCAGCTTCGTTTTTATTGTCCCGTCACGACGCGCTTTATTGCGCAGTCACGCGAGCAATCTTCAACGCACCTAACATCATTCGTTAGACTTACGTCCGCCAAACATCGAATATGTTCTTGCAGCGGTCTGTCTGTATGCAAAACGTCCGAAAATGTTACAAGCGGATTTTAACAACATTTTCAAGAAATAATGCCTACGTGCAGTATGTTAAAAATAAATTAAGGCCAATCAATTTTAAACTGAAAAGTTCCGATGTTTAGGGGATTCTCGACCATTTTAATGATTTTAATATCAACACATTAACCGGCATTTTGCAGCATAAATTGTGTGTCAGTTAACACGATATTTAATGAAACTTACAAAGAATATAATTGGCATGCAGCATGGCATGAAATGACGTCTAGTGGATTATTTTCATAGTGTACAGTGTACGTCGCTTTTAGTAACACCAATAATAACAATTAAAGAATTTGGTTTATATGATATAGTCTACAGTAAAAAGCTAGTCTGCCACAAAAAGTGCTGAGTGCCCAGCAACCGTCTGAACAGCTGTTGAATGACAAACACCGTAACTGTAGCCTACGTCTGTACTCATTTGCCGATACACCAGTGTTGTCAGTTTTTTGCAAGGCAAACTTGCCCAGTCAGTTCTTGATGAATGTGCTCCTGTCTACGTCTGAAGCACTTTAAAACGGCAATCTGAAGATAATTTATCTTTTTCCGAACCGGCGCCTAGGTGGACTAATGACAGTGCCCGTTTGCCAAGCACCAAAAGATGCCTATAGGCTCGAGCCTGTGTGTCTAAAGCCAAGTTGTGCCGCTGATGATGAACTATCATGTTGTGGGCGTCGCTTTCAACAGCCGACGGTGTTTTGCAACAGTTTGCTAACTTTTGGCCACACACGTAAACCTATTGTATGCATTTCGTTATAAAATCTATACAAAATCTATTATCAAATCTACACTGTGTTTCAAAAAAGCGGGCACCCTTTTTATTTCTTTCATAATTCACTCAAATGATGATCAATTTACACGAAATTTTTACCAGATGTAGCTGAAGAAATGCTAATTCAAAACATATGGACAAAATATGGTTGTTAGTTAAATATTCTTTGCTAGTTGTGATGTAATGCTGACGTCATAATGCATCGTGAATACAAGCTTGCTTGTCTCAACTGGTGCTGTCCCTTGTTACTCTGCTTCGATGGTGAATTT
>Ga0056128_1002088_pt1 | contig 23304 bp, 16 predicted proteins | sample WorMetLIZISLAND2_FD_71113 | JGI IMG/M metagenome (GOLD analysis project Ga0056128, IMG submission 71113) | Marine gutless worms symbiont microbial communities from Max Planck institute for Marine Microbiology, Germany - Olavius geniculatus... ... | reverse complement strand
CGAAACCAATGCCAAGACCAAAGCCACTAACGCAGTAAGTAAGTAAAATAGGTAAAATAGGTAAGTAAAATAGTTTTATACTGTTTGTCGTAAGTCAGCTTAATCTTACTCAAACTGGAAATGTAATCCCAGACAAGTAAATTATACATTGTATATTATGTAATATTACACGATATGTCGTGATATAAAAATAAAAATCTAAAAAAAATCCGCCCGACCTGTTTCTACTTCTTTCGGAAGCACAGGAATTATTTTAGGCCCTGTTGTTGTTGTTGTTTGCTACCGGCGCACCTAGGTGACTATTGTGAAGAGTGCGAGGTTGGTTACTATGGCAACGCTGTCAGCGGCCTGTGCGTACCGTGCCCTTGCTATCAGCCGCGAGTTGTCAACTCCACGTGTGGCGTCAACAACGACAGTAGCGTCTTCTGTCTGCACTGTAACGACGGCTACACCGGCCCGCTCTGCGATCAGTACGTAATACCCCGTTTACACGAGGAAGCATACATGAAGCAAACTTAGAGCACACGTCGTGCACTCTTAGAGCTGGCTTGATAACGGTGTATATTGGATACGTGTGCTTCATGTATGCTTCCTCGTGTAAACCGGGTATAAGTAATGCCGTTCTGCATCATCGTGCATTAACCTCGTAAAAAACATAGATTATTAAACTTTGCTCATTATTTCAAACCGGAATATTCGACTTTTTTATTGCACGTAAGCTATACTAACGGTATCAAAGTAATTTCGATTTGTACATCGAGCTAAGTACGTTCGCTTGCATATTTTAAAATGTATTTCATGCTGTGTTGTTATAAGTTGCATTTGTTAACTTTTTATTAAACTAATATGTGACGATTTTGATGTTAATGACGATGACCAAAAACGGTAATCTTGCGTGTGTTTACTGCATGTAGCTCTAAAAGTGAGTTTATTATGCTGTCGTTTTAATGTGCTGCATTACGGGTATTGTCCGTTCGTCTGTCCATCCGTCTGTTTGTCCATCTGTCTGTCTGGTACGGGTACTTAGCTGGAAAACAAAAAGCGTACAGAACGTGCTTTACGGCAGAATTAATTGGTGAGCCTTTATTTTCAGTTTACAAAGTCAAAGGTCAAGGTTATCGGATGTTAAAAAACTGCGGAAAACGACGTATAGTTATAGAGTACTGTACATGTTTAGTTACGGCTGGTGGGTCGGGCGCCGGTATGCGCCCCGGCGTCTTCACCCGCTGTACATCAAGATCATTGCAGTGGGCGAGTAGACGCATCAATAGATGGACGGCCGCCTACATACATGTCATACACGGAATAGCGGCTTAGTAGTATAACGGTTATGATGCTGCACTTGCGATCGCGAGGTCATGGGTTTGACTCCCTGTCATTATCAAGTGGTTAGTGCGTGGATGGGACAGGTAAATTATCTCGGTATTCAAATCAGCCTTTCATCCTTCTGGGATAGGTAAATGTAGTACCAGCCTGCTTGACTGGAGTTATGGCGGGGCACGTTAACCTGTGTCGGACGGCAGAAAACTCTGCGCAAAGGTAAAAGGTAAAGGTGGTACACAGTGCAGCTTTCAATACGAAACCATCACAGAACTTCGGACAGTGTGATCGCATACGGCAAGTGACGCTCCGTAACTCTGAGATGGGCTTTCCGTAACGGGCTATAGCGTTTAAGCATTTAACGCTGCTGGTGGTTGTATTGTAGGTGCGAATCGTTTTACTACGGCGAGCCCGAGCGCCTGTTGATAGGCACGTGTGAGAGATGCGACTGCAGCGGTAACAGTGACAGTTGTGACGCTGTGAGCGGCGCGTGCATCAACTGTACCGATAACACGTCCGGACTTCACTGCGAGACGTGTCTTGACGGCTGGTACGGCTCTGCTCCGGCAAAGAACTGCACACGTACGGTCGCTTTCCTGCTTTTATTTCGCGCCAAACACATTGCTTTGAATTTGCGGATATGATCCGTAAACGAATTCGTCATCGTTTGTTGAGTTTTTTCGTTCTGTGCAACATCTGATAAAACTGAGCATTAAAATAAGATTTCTAAAATTGAAAAAAGTGCGGGTTTATTTGCACGTTTGGTGAATTGGTGTGAAATGTGCGTTTATGTTTGTAATGGCATTTTTGATTGATCAAGAGCTAGGTAGTCTTTAAGCCTCTACATAAACGTGACTGAGCTGTCTTTGCCTCGCGCAGTAAGACTTTCAATCAGACGATTTGTCAAAATATTTGTCAGCTTATTCGTGAGGCCTACTTTTTAAAATTTCGTAGCACTTTTTTTGAAAATTTTTCTATGATACATGTTAATTTCATCAGCAGCAGTATTTGTAACTGTGGGCCAAATCGTAAGGCAGCAGAATAAATGGCAATGGTAATATGGTCCTAGAAATGCGATCTGATGCAGCTTTGCATTTTAGCCTGTTGTTTGCTGGCTGGGCCAATTTGAATTATTTGTTGATTGTACGAGATTGACTTGGGACTGCAACGGATGTATTGCTGAGCTTTTTGTTATAACGGTAATGAATGTCAGTCGTAACGATTGCTGTTGTGAACTTGTGAATGTGGCAGCGTGCGACTGCAGCGCTGATTGGTCGGTGCGAAGTGACGTATGCAATGACGTCACCGGGCAGTGCGAGTGCGTCAGTGGGGTGGGAGGCAGGACTTGTGATCGTTGCCTTGACAACCATTTCAACTCATCCCGACTTACAGGTTGCATTTACCTCACTAAATTGCATTCTAATATTTGTCAGCTTATTTGTGAGGAATACTTTTAAAGATTCGTAGGACTGTTTTTTTTTAAATTTTCCTGTTTTTCCTAAGTCAGCAACTATAGATTTTCACACATCTGATTTCTTTCTGGGATTTTCTTCGTAAGTTTGATTTGTGAACTTTTGTAAACTATCAGTCTGTGTCATTGCTGTAGATAGAACATCATGGTGTTTATTAATATGGTTATGACGCTGATTTAACCAGTAGATAGGCGCAAAGATCGTAGGCTACTGAATTAAGCAATCTCAACGCTCCACGCACTTGGTGCGTTTTATTTGCTGGCTTTTTGACGGACAATATAAGAATGCGTTTAGAATGTACAAAAGAAACCGGATCTAATCGATTTTTGTGCTTTTTCCCCAATTTCTGTTTTCGGTTTTCTCTGTTCGGTTTATGATTAATTGTCTACTTTCATTGATATTGTGTGTCGTGTGAATGCCGTATTCAGGCTGTGAGCCTTGTAACTGCAGCGCGGTCGGCAGCGTCAGTCTTCAATGCAATGAGACCGCTCACTGCCAGTGCAAAGACTTCACGCTCGGCATTCACTGTGATCAATGTGAACGCAACCACTGGGGTCTTCCACACCAACCGTGCCAAGGTAGTTTTTTTACCTATTTATCTGACGATTCTTTTACCCCGCGGACCACTTTGTCAGTGATGACCTTGAGCCGTCGTGCCGTAGCGCTAGTTTTAAGCTTGTGCACAAGACAATACTTTTTGCTAGACACCAAGATGTTCATGCTTCTTCAAAATGCAGATTCAGTGGAACGTTAGTATGCGATGGTTGGTACGCGTCTACAAAGCATTCTGCTCTAATCAGAAAAAAATATGTATGCTTTAAACCTACTCTTTGATTCCAAAAAGGGACGCTGTCATCTTGTAATTGTAATCTTCGCCTACTATAATAATAGTACTTTAGAGCCTAAGACCACGCCACAAAACACAATAATCTTATGGACACTAAAAACTGAAAATAATTTAATTTGCATGTAACATCTCTTGAATTGCATTGTAATTCAACCGACAAATAGAACAATAAAACAAAAGGCATATTGTCTCTTAATATATCATGTACTGAGAGAAGGCACGAACTTAGTGCACGACGTCTGCTGGATAAAGCGTTGAGTTGATGTTAGTCACTGACATGATATTGCAGCGTGTGACTGTGACGTCGTGGGAACTGAGGCTGACAACACGACGACGACTCTGTCATGTGATGCTGTGAGCGGCCAGTGTCGATGTAAGCCTGGAGTCAGCGGACGAAAATGCGACCAATGTCAACCGATGCATGTCAACATGTCCGACACGGGCTGCACCGGTATGTACTGTGTACTTCAAAAGGTGTTGGTGTTATAGCTTTTAGTGAAAGCCCATTTCAGAGCTACGAAGCGTCACCTGCCGTATGGGATTATGCAGTGTTGTCTGCTACCCGACACAGATGAACGCGCCCCGCCTCAACTCTATACCAGATAGGCCGATATCGATTTATCTACCCTGGAGGGATGGAAGGCTGAGTTGACTTAGGCGGCTGGTTACATACCAAGATGGTTTACCTGCTCGCAGGCAATCACCCATCCAAGTACTAACCTGGCCTGGCGGAGAACTTCGTTGATTGGACACAACGCGTTACCGCCATCAACTCACGAGTCACTTAGCCTCCTACCCTCCACGGCACCATAACTGCTGTTTATCATGTGGCTTACTGGTGTAACGGTAGAATGTCGGACTTATGGGATCAAGAGCTTGTGGCTTCGACTCCCAGTCGATTGGTTACTGCTCGGATGGGTGAATGTCTGCAGACTGTAATGTTGAATCATCTACACTGTGTCCAGTAAAAAAACTGACCCCCTAGACATGGTGCAATAAAAATGTCAAATCTAAACGAATTTCAGTAAAGTTTCGTACACTGAATCCACGATAAATTCGTAAAATGATTGCCGAATTTCGTTGAGAAATATTATATTTTATCAAAATTATCAAATGTTGAATATTGATAACAAAATATTGTCATTACCAATATGGTGTTACATAAGAAACCCCTGTGTACATTTGCGTAACTTTAACAAACACCATTTGATTATAACAAAATTTTACATCAACAATGCGACATTTATTGGCAATTAACGTGCCAGATTTCAGTTAAATATATCTACGCAAACAACAGTTACAGTGGCTTTTCTAAGGTCGTCTCAAAACGTGGTGTCTAGTATTAGGCAACTGTTTGTTTAATCCTGACGGTGTCCACGGCTTGCTGGGAAATTTCGTGATAAATCTTTAGCACCATACCTTTTCTCTTGTCTCAACAGTTTAATTAAAACACGATGTCTGCAGAAAACACCATTTTGTTATTGTTACGTTATTTTGATTGCCTTAACAAACGTCAATGCCGCTTGAGCTACTGCAGCATGTAACGCCATATTGGTAACGGAAATATTCTGTTATCGATATTTAACATTTAATAATTTTAGAAAGGAATAATATTTTTCGACAACGGCACGGCAACATGACAACACCACCATTGCGAGTTTGACATTTCTGCAGGGTAATGCACAGGGTTTTGGTGATAAAAAAAATACAATGCAGTGAACGATTCAGTTTAGTTGGAAAGCACAGTTAGGTTAATACAATATCACAAGGTCGCCAAAGCCAGTCAGTATTGTTTTATAAACGAATGCAAACATAGAATAGTCATCAAGAGCATACAAATACTGAAATTTTTGGCATATAAATTGATCTTGTGTGGCCTGTAGCGTGTGGCATCTGTCAGTCATCTTTGTACAACAGTACCGCAGTGCTGCTCGCTCAGTGGGCCGAGTACCGGCTTACAGTCCGTTCAGTCGCTGACGTCCAGACCCTAGAACCATCGTTGGATGTGATCCAGTCGCAAGTGAGCGCTCTGCCTCAGATGCTGTCCGCCGATAGCGCCTCGACATCGATGTACTCGGTCTGGAATCACGTGAACCGTCAACTGCCGCTAGTCACCTCTTCTCTGCAGGACTTAGCCAGACAGGTTTCGTCACGATTTACACCAATATCAGAACCGCTACATATGCGACAATTTGGCTTGTGCCGCGATTACATTTAAAATAAATTTTAACAAAACGTTGTAGGCCTACAAATGACGTATATGTAAGCGCATGTGCGAGAAGAATAAAAAATGCTTTAACCGCTAAAAATCTGGCACAAATCTATATCATATTATGTATTCTGTATGACAGAACGTGCGAGCCGGCTGACTCTACCAGACTCAACCGATACCCGACATCACAACCACATCTAGGCCGAGTGCTGTGTGCAAAATTACTTTGGCCTGCTGCTAGCCCAAGTTAATACCATAAATGCAGTAAAAGTTTTTTTACGTTTTTTTATTCCTGCGACGTTTTTACGTGTTTAACGTTTTCTTTTATTTTGTCAACGTTTTTTTCTTCATCATCATCATCATCATCGACAATTCTGGACGCAGGAGAAGCTCCTCTATATCCATTTATAAAAATTTTATCAAGAACTTTAAGAAGCATTTTCGAAACCACAAAAACGAATTAATAGGCCATAGTTGCGGTACTTTTGCTCAGTTACTTTAGTGATACATGGTCTTGTGATCACACAGTTAAACTGAAATGTAACCAAGTTTTTTCTCTTCAGTTCCAGCTATACTGGACCTATCTACACTACAGCAAGAGGTTGAACAAATTAGGCCTAACGTTTTTTATTCTACGTTTTTTACTCTACGCTTATAAAAGATTTTTACTCCTGCCACGTTTTATACGTGTTTGATGTTTTTTAAAAATTATTTTCAGGAACGCGTTCTTAGGTCTATGGTTATGGAGACGTGTCGATGACGGTGAAGTTTGCGTGTGTCGTACTGGTATAGGTAAACACGACTCAGACGCGAACCGATGAGCTACGGAGCCAGGCGTCTGACAGCGTTGATACAACGCACTCGTGGGAGACGAATGCTGCCAGCGAGTATCATGACGTCACGCGCTACCTGCACGACCTCGCCACTCATGCCGCCACCGTCGACGGATACAACACATCCGCACACCTGGTCTGAACATGCTACGTCATTTATATGATTTAGTAGTGACGACAGTATTGTTTTCGGCATTGTTTTTGGCTCAGCGCCCTCAGTTCTGTGTGCATAATACCCCGTTTACATGATCAAGCAAATATCGAGCAATCATCGAGCAAACATCCAGCAAATGCATTTATAATACACGTGCACGACGTGTGCTCTAATTGCTCGTTATTTGCTCGATGTTTGCTTGATGATTGCTCGATGCTCGATTGTGTAAACGGGGTATAACACAATGACTGATGCAAAATGTTACCGATGATACTGGTAGTAAGTAAAGGCTATCCTATTCAGTTGGCTTCAGGGCGAACACAGCACCCTGTCATTTTTGGCTAGAACCGCCACTGGATGATATTTAGCACAAACGTGTACCTTGCTAACGTGTAACAGTGTACTGAGTATCAAAGTCACAGGTCATAGGTCAAGGTCACGTTGCTTTTTGTGCTTTTGGTGTGCATGATACCGCGGACAGTTCTTAGCCTTAAGCAAAGCTTAAAAGTTTAGTTATGACTAGTGAAGATTTCGGATACTATCAATAGTATTAGTAACGATAATGCCACGACGATGCTTATGGTGCTTTCATCATGCCACTGCCGCAGTTTACTAGTCTGAAGTGTCACTAGTCCAAACAGCGCGAGGTTTATACCCTGTTTACACGATCAAGCAAACATCAAGCAAACATAAGTCAACCATCATGCAAATGTATTCAAAATACACGTGCACGACGTGTGCTCTAATTGCTTGATGTTTGCTTGATGTTTGCTTAATCGTGTAAACGGGGTATTAGAGATAGGCTTAGGGTTAGCGATATAAGGTTAGGAATAGGAATGAATTGCATGTTTGTATGGCGGACTTCGGCTATTGTAACCGTTGATTTTAACGGTCCCTGGCTATGGTGAAACGGAACCTATAACCACATTCGGTCTAGTGGTCTTTCGGACTTGTCATCAGTCAGCTCGATTTCAGTTCAAACGGTGAAAGTTCAGGCGGACGGCCGTACGGTGTGTCGTCACTGGGTCGACAAGTGTGTCTTGCGCATAGGTCGAGCGACGGTTGTCGACGAGGACTGCAGATCACGTGACGTGGAACATGACTTCGATGTTTGACGCCGAGCTGCGCCAGGCTCAGACCGAGCAGCGGGACGCCGCAGCCAGCGTGACACTCGTGCACCGCGAAACAGACGACCTCACCCGACAGGTAGTTAGCTTCCTGTAAATGTAGAAAATGTATCCTTTAATAGGAAATCGATTACGAAGCTACGGAGCGTCACCTGCCATATGAGATCACACAGTGTTATCTGCCACCCGACTTCGTCGTAATCAACGTCGCACTAGCACGCCGACGACCTCACTCTATGGGTAGCCCCACCCCCTATAAAAGTAAAAAGGTAAAGGTGGTGCATAGCTCTTAATAAGAAACCCATCATATCAAACACGCACGCGGGCACCAGTGTTGCCGGATGTTTTGGAAGTGCTAGATGACCATAGTGGCCATTGCTGTCGTACTGCCACTAAAATCAAATCAAATCAAGTATCTTTTTGTAATAAAATACTCGTATCTGACAGACTGCAATTACGCAATGTAATGTAGGATATATAAAAAACAGGAACTGTAACACGGTAAATAGCCTTGGGTGAAATTAACGTGCATGATGAACTTTTTTGGCCAGTTAGGTGAACATGCTGACCCGAAACTGCCGATAATTGTGTTTTCTCGTGCCCTCAAATGTATTTTTGGCTAAACACATTAAAAACGTTTAGTTGAACTCCTAAACGACTCTGTAAACATTACTATATCAAAGCCGTTAATTAATCGCTCCCAAACATATGTGACAAAATTTTAGCGTCACGTAAGTCAAGAAGCTATAGATGTGAACATTTGAAAGCTAAAGAAAGTTTTCTGAAAAATACAGGGTGAGGTAAAATTTCTTACAGAGTCCACTGGTAAAAAGTGCTGAAAATTGCTCAATATTTAGCGAAGTTATGGGCAAAGTGCAATAGCTTACTTTTTGGCCCACCCTGTAGTCTAAGACAACTTAATGCTAAGTGAACGACGACAGAAAATTTCGAGTCTCACGCAAAACAGGATAAGTCATTAATATTTAATACTAGCTTTTGTGAGCCATATTGCGTTGTTCAATGTCATGGAACATAATCATTTTATCGAATTATTTTCTATGCAGAATAGTGCATCGGTGGATCTAGGTTCTATTTGCGTACAACCCATACTTTTGTTTTCAGTTTGGTCGCATGATATGGAGAAAAACTTTGGAAACTCTGGCTGTTAATTGTTGTTAATTAGGTCAGTGAACTGAACGACAAAAAAGCGTCATTGGCGCGACTAGAAGCTGTGTTGACCAATTACAGTGCGACGATCAATGCAGCCGGTACCAGTCTCCGCGCACTCAATGTACGATTGGCTCGCGTCTGGAACACCTTGACCACCGCACAGGTTCATTGAACGTTTTGTGCGAATATTCTCATTGTGGCTTGTCAATTTCTGCTGAAAAAAATAAAAGATAAAATTGTGTCTGATATTTTTTTTGATTACGTGTTGTACAGGTCCGTCGAGAGCCACAGCGGGGCTTGGGGAAACATTCTCGTGGGGCTCCCAAACATTTTCACGGGGCCCCTCTGAGGGAAATTTTTTTTGAATTTTTCTTTTCAAAATGGTACATTTTGGCGTACTTTATATTTATGGCCGACGGCGGGGCTCCCCAAACGTCGCGGGGCCCGGGGTAGCTAACCTCCCTACCCCACCCTCTCGACGGGCCTGGTGTTGTATACTATATACTCTTTTTATGTTCTATGCTGTAGTTGTCACAAAATGGGAGTCCGAGTTTTGTCATATTGTCGCCAAAGCCAAACATTGACTGATGTTCAGTCTTATTTTGCTAAAACACTGAACGGAAAATTTGCAATAAATATTCAATAACGACTTTACTATAGGCCTATTTGTAGAGGTGTCGCTACATCATCTTGTGAAATTTTAAAATTTAAGTGTTACAAAACAAGGGAAGAGAAGACATGTTGCCGCTGGTGCTACTATCACATGTCGAATTAAAATTTTCGTTAATATAGGCTAATTAGTGATTTTTGCGATGTCGTTTCTAATACTGAATAACGTTGGTTATTCTTTATTATTACTATTGCCACTGTGTTATCTAATACGGACCAATAACTGTTATCCCGTATTGAAATGCGAATGTGGTAACTGGTAAACTGTATTTGACAGACTAGTGCAAGTTCATTGGATGCCGAATACGCAGACATATTGACGAATATCGAGCTCATTAATGCGCAGTACAACGAATCACGATTCATTCTTGCTGCAGCCAACGAGCGATTTGCTGCGATTCTGTCTGGTATTATGTTCATTCGTTTATTTTAGTTCACTGGTTTCGATAGATTTTCAATTCTGTGTTTTGGTGGAAAGTTCTGTAGGTCTTACGACGCTGTTCGTTGGAGGCATAAACATTGGCGGTTTTAGTCCTAAGCTGGGGGTGCTGCAGCATTGCCGGATTTAGACTCAGAACCCTCAGATTATTGTACATAACTTACTGGCCAATGGTAAGTTTTATCGCTGATACCAGTCACAGGCTGAACGGTAGTTCAAGCCCTGTGTTAACGGCGACTTCTCTTTCTTATGGGAAATCCAAAAATTCGACACCCACATAATCAAAACCCCTGACCCGATTGAGATAAAATTTAACACGGTTGATTACATCGGGGAGGGGACCCGTCATGCAAAATTTTATGCAAATTCCTCAAAGGGGGCTTCTTGGCAAATGGGTGAAATATACGCAAAATTACGACAAGAGCAGGTCGTGAAATAGGAGTAAACACGTTATGAGTTTGATGTGCTGTGATGTCTGTCGCAGATTTACAAAAATGGAATGAGAGTTACAAGCTGGCATTGGAAGATCTGATGACGTTTAGTTTGCTATCAGACAGCATCAGTGGCGCCGTGCTGCGGCTGGAGAATATCTCACAACAGATCACCTATCACTCTCAGACCATCGCAGCGTACGTTACTCATCGTCTGTGGTGTAGTGGTAAAATTTTGCCTTGGGGTACCTGGAAACGTCTTCCCTTTCTTTCTTTCCTTTCCTCTTAGCCGTAGGCCCAGCTAGAGTTTTCCGGAGCGCTTGTAAGCTTTTCCAGCGGGGTCCGGGGCAGAACGTACACGTATTTTAGTCTTTAAAGCATTCTTGCGCTACGGAAACCGCATCTGGGGACACTAGGTTTTGCAAAAACTACAAATTTATTTTCTATTTCAAGATGTCCGAAGGGAAGGAATAAACTGATCATTTCTTTGAAGGTTCATTTGGCGGAAACGCTACTCTATAGCCGTTCTTGCTTGTTCTGTTATTACACCGTGTTTTATAAAAAGACCCCTTTTTGTTTTTTTTCATAATTCACTTAAATGATGACCAATTTATACAAAATTTGTACCAGTTGTAGCTGAAGAAATACTAATTACTAATTCAAAATATTGCAACAAAATAGGGCAGTTAATTAAATATTTTTGCTAGTCCTGACGCAATGCTGACGTCATAATGTGTCATGGGTTCAAGCTGGATAGTCTCAACTGGTGCTGTCAGTTGCTACCCTGCTTCGATGGTGAGTTTAATCTGGTTCGCTAACAAGAAATATTTATTGTGTCAGCACTAAGCAACATGGGGACATGAAATCAGGCGTATTGCGATCTAAAAATGCAACCATTTTGCAAGCTTCGTGTGCTAGTGCACTGTCTTGTTCAAACGTGTAAAAGTCGAACTATCTTCACAGACACGTAAATGCCATTGCTTTGCATGTTTTTGTAACTGTAACTGTAAAACTTCAACAATTTGTCACAAATAAACCAGATTTTTCACCATCGAAGCAAGGTAGCAACTGACAATACCAGTTGAGACTATTCAGTTTGTACCCGTGACACATTATGATGTCAGCATCACGTCAGGACTAGCAAAGAATGTTTAATCAACTGCCATATTTTGTTGCAATAGTTTGAATTAGTATTTCTTCAGCTACAACTGGTACAAATTTGGTATAAATTGGTCATCATTTAAGTGAATTATGAAAAAAAACAAGAACGGCTATAGAGTAGCGTTTCCGCCAAATGAACCTCCAAAGAAATGATCAGTTTATTCCTTCCCTTTGGACATCTTGAAATAGAAAATAAATTTGTAGTTTTTGCAAAACCTAGTGTCCCCAGATGCGGTTTCCGTAGCGCAAGAATGCTTTAAAGACTAAAATACATGTACGTTGGTACAAATTTTGTGTGAATTGATCATCATTTGAGTGAATTATGAAAAAACAAAAAGGGTCCTTTTATGATGTTTCTTTCCTTTTTTGACCCGTATATTTGGGTAAATGGCGTTCTGATGCGTTTCCTCTCGATGCAGTCACAGACCAAGTGACAAAATACTTCGTCAGTTGTTGAGCAAACTCTGGTCTTACGGACCAAATACATGAATCAGTTTTTCGGGGTGGGACAGATTTATTTGAGTTCACCCTGTGACCCACGCACATTTTGGGGTCATGTCCTGCAGGCACCCTACAACACAGTTATGTGCACTAGGGTTCTTGACACTTTCGCACTGTTTTCGGATTTTGATAGAAACTACTGTCTGTCTGTTTTTCAGCCTTTTCGCAACCGTGCAGCCGAAGGGTCAGCTGGCAGTTGACGCTATAACTAGCTACCAATCGGTAGTGAGTTTGCTGAATACTTCAACGCTGATGGCAGCCGCGGCGAATCAGAAGATCCGAAATGCGATGAGTTTTCTGACGTCTGTTGACTTACTGGAGGCGGCAGTGAGTCAGTCTATTGCAGCCAGTAGGGTGCTGCAGCAGACTATCAGTCAGCTGACCAGCAGTATCACGTCTTCTGGTATGTGATCTTTAGCGATAAGTTGGTGCATTTAAACTATTTTCCTGGACGGTTTGGAGTCGAATATAAATGCGCGTTGAATAAATTTTACACGCCAGAAAGCGGTTTAACGCACTTATTTCTTGGTTGCCAACAGTCGATCGTTTGGTCATGCGTGACTGGACCGGTAAAACCATTGACCCCGCGCCTACAATTCTATTCTAACTTCTGTTTTGATATGATGTCGCGCTACAAATGCAGACTAGTTATTTACTTTGACTCTTTGTATAACTTCAGACTCAATGATGGAGTGAAAGTACGAGTAGGATCACAAAATTAAAACAAGAAACCCGGCTATCCCTAGGAAAAGTCGACCGTACCGCCTACGTCCAAAGCCCAGCGTCCGATTTCCAGTCACGGAGAGAAAGCGATTTGTCAGAGGTGACACAGTTCCATGCACACTATGTTAACGGAACGTTGTCTCGAAAGCTATAATGAACATTATAACAGACATCGCACGTGGTCACTTCGCCAAACGATATAAATACATGTAGCTAGAAAGTAAATGAACAAGGAAATATCGGACGCAAATTTTGCAAATATTTCTTACAATAAAAACGCCGTGCTCGGGAAGACACGCTGCAGGCTATACAGTTCCGGTTGCAGTACTGACCTTCAAATTCATTCACGGTGAATGATTTTCATGTTATTTGAAAGCCAGTATGCGACTTTTTATTAGTGATCAATAGCAACTTAGGTCTTATCTCGCACCGTTTAGCCACAGTAGCGCGTAACGGCCTTTAAGGTCATCGAAGGTCAATGATTTCCATTTAATCTGTCAAGGCCTATGTCACTTTGTATTAGTGATCAATAGTAACCTAGGCCGCATCTCACCGTTTCCGAGATATGGCCACTTATAGTTTGAAACTTTTCTCTGAAAATTTCAGCCAAACCACTATAGATGGAGACATTGTTACTATTGACAGCCTATAGGAAGTTACCACCGCCCTATCCGCTGGTATTATCGCAGACCCGCACGACTTAACCGTCCGGTTACCAACAATACCACACGATTGGCATTGCATAATGCGTTATGACCCTTCAATGTCATCCAAGGTCAATGATTTATATCTCATTCGAAAGCCATTATACAACTTCCTATTAACGATCAGTAGCAACGTAGGACCTATTTTGCACCGTTTAGCCACAGTACATCCGTGACAGACGGACAGACAGACAGACAAGACGGACGGACGATAACTCATGCCAATAGCTCGACCGTTACTTAAGTACGGTCGGCTAATGAAATGATTAACAGCAAGTTCATAATAACTCCATGCACTTATGCTCTAAACTATGCTACGTTTTCACCGAACACACGTTAATGTACTTTCTGCGTTGCATTCTGCTATGTAGACATATCGTCTCAAGTGAACGCAATCGCGCCGGATGCGCAGAGCGTGTCCGTGAAATGGTTGCAAGTTAACAACAAGATGAACAATTTGCGCGCTCAGGCATCTGCTCTAAACAACGCCCTCGCTACCGCTGGTATGTCACTCTCATTTAGTACTAGTTACCGCACTGCCGGAGCTTATACCACTCCAGACAGTGCGGTATCGTACTTAAACCACGCTCAGATTACATAGACTACACCGTTGTTTGATTTGTGACGCATGAATGCAGGCGAAAGTTGTGAAAACGGTAACAGTACTCGTGAGCTGAATGTAGTTAAAGTACAGTAAACAACATTTCAAATTAAACATAAAACATGTTATATACGCTGGAATAATTTTGTAGGCTATAACTTACGTAAAAAGCACAGGTAGCTGAAATAGTAAATCGACGAAAATAATAACGAACACAGCAGTAGCAGCAGCATCGGAAACACGAGTAAAATATGACGACAAATAACTATACAAGCTGTTTGATTAAATGTTATAGCTTTTCATGGGAAACCTATCTCAGAGCTACGGAGTGTCACCTGCCATATGGGATCATACAGTGTTGACTGCCGCATGACACAGGTGAACGCGCCCCATCATAACCCCAGCCAGGCAAGCCAGTATAGATTTACTTACCCCGGAAGGATGGAAGGCTGAGTTGACGTTGGTGTTGGATATAGACCGAGACGGTTTACCTGTGTGCAGACAGTCGCCGATCTAAGTACAACACTACCACTTGATAGCGAGTCGAACCGACACTTTCGCGATCGCTAGTCTAAGGACGCGTACAGAGCGATGTAACTGAACCGAACTGAACGGACCTGGTTTAGTTTTTGACGAACTGACCAATGGGCAAGCAGTAATACGTTACAGTAGGCACTGTCTAACGGCGTTAGTAGCCTACGTGACTACGTGACTAGGCGCACGTACCCATTTATACCACGCCTGGTCGTGACTTGTGACCATAACGCATGTGACGTCAGTTCGTCGAAAAGTAAACCATGTCAGTTTAGTTCAGTTATAGGGTGTTTACACGATGAAGCAAACATGAATCAAATGTGTTGAAAATGCGCGTGCACGACGTGCGCTCTAAGTTTGCTTCATGTTTGCTTTATCGTGTAAACACCCCATTACGTCGCGCTGTACGCGTCTTAACGCCCTGAACGTTGCACCACCGAGCCGGCACTTACGTTTGTCCGTGTGCGTGATGTTGTAGCGTTGTCATCGATGAGTGAATTGAATGCGGCGAGCTCGGCCGTTGACGCTGCGGTTGCGGCGACCAATAATCTTACGTCTCGACTGAACTCGGTCAACGCCAGCGTCACTTCACTAGTCAACATCACAGACTATGACGACCATGACGCCCAGATCAGCCAGCTTAACAGCAGCTGTGCGTACACGCGCTTTGCGTCTTTGAAGTCTTATTTCTTTGTTACTCTTGAGTTACTACTTACTACTACTGTTTTTTTTCACATTTTTACTGCTAGTGTAGCGACGGCAACATTTTTATCATCATCGTTAAGTTTTTTGTTTGTTTTTTGTCAGCACGATAACTTATGACCGCTGCAGTTAACTTGACGAAATCGTGCACAAACGTGTACCTCGACATCTCGTAGAAGTTTGTTGAATATCAAGGTCATAGGTCAAAGGTAAAGGTCAGGTGGGTTTTTGGTGCGTTTTATCTGCATGATACCCGAGGGCAGTACTTATCCTTGAGCGAGGGGTTTTAATGAATTTTATTTTGCGAGTGTTTGTTTCGCCGTGGCTTCCAGCCGGTAGTTGCGCTATTGTCGAGTGCTTTTATAATCGACGATGTCGTTCATTCGTTTCATCAAAGTGGCAGAAGTCATAGAGACAACGACATCTTAGTCGTTTACGATCTCCTGTCAACGTCTCCGATTGTGGCTCCTCAGAACATCGCATCTCACTAGGACATCATAGTTTGAACCTGTTTAGGTCTATTCTACAGTATAAACCTTGAAGTAGTTCTGCATTTAATGCAACTCTGATTGGTTGATTTATTGATTGAGAAGTTAGCGTTAAGCAGGCCCGTCGAGAGGGTGGGGTAGAGGGGGTAAGCTACCCCGGGTCCCGCGACGTTTGGGGACCTCGTAAAGTACGCCAGAATGTACCATTTTGAAAAGAAAAAAATCATTTTTTTGCAGGGGGCCCTGTGAAAATGTTTGTGGTCTCGCGAGAATGTTTTTCCGGGGCCCCGCTGTGCCTCTCGACGGGCCTGGCGATAAGGTGCGTACAGACCGACAGAAGTGAAATGAAATGAAATTAACTGAACTGAAATGAAATGAAATTAAATTAAACTGAATGAAAGCCGTACGCTCCGGCTTTCATTTTATTTTATTTTATTTTTTGTCGAGGCTTTAATTTGATTTAATTTAATTTCAGTTTTGTGTAGTTCAGTTCAGTTTAGTTGCTCTCTGCGCATCGTTCGTGTAAACGGCGTCTGCATGGTGACGTTGTAGTACGCTCGTTGAAGACGCGAGTGAATGACGTCATTCAGCCTCGTTTCGACGCTCTGTCCTCGCTTCCGACCAATCTGTCGCAATATCGGCCAGTCATCGTCGACGGCTTGGACAGAATTGCTTCAGGACTGGAGTTCATGCGTGCCAGTCTGGCAAAGCTTGACCAGCCCATCCGGCTAGCTCGTAATGAGTTTATACAACTCAACAACAGCCAGTCTACGAACGCTCAACGATACAGCATGGTCGGACTTGACTTCAAGCTGTCCCAGTCCCAACGCCTTCCTTACAGGTAAAATAAAAAAAAACATAGTAGTGTATTAATAATAAAAATGATTGAAGTACCTTAGTAAAATGCAAAATCTGTGATCGATGCTGTTCCTTGGTGAGTCATAAGTAGGCAACTGCATGTTTTAGCTAAGGTTCAACTTTGATCCCCAAATTTCCCCTTCCTCAAAGGTCAGGGATTTCATCTAACACAACGTGTCATTGGATCCCGCAGTTGTAACTGCCAAGTGGCATTCGAACGGTTTGGGTAGCGTGCACGAATGCGACAGAAAGACGACAGACAGACGACAGGGAGAAGACAAGACGACAGACCACATACCCACAAAATACATGTTTAACGCAAGTGGAGTTTGAGTTTTTGTGTGTTCAGAGGCGTGCTGATGTTCGTCGAGAATGCTCAGACGGCTGAAAAGCTGTTGCTACAACTCAAGGACGCATCAGTTCTCTTTGAGTTCAGTGACGTCAGCAACAGACGCAGCGTGCGCAGTCTACCGCTGCAGTCCGGCCACTGGTACCGCGTCCTCGCCTCAAGGTAGGATACGCACCGATATTTGCTTCGTTTACAGTCGTTTTAAAAGTAAAAAGGTGTGTACAACTCTTCGTGGAACCCATGATCTCAGAGCTACGGAGCGCCACCTGCCAGGTGTGATCACGCAGTATCACGTACCCCCTCCCCGACACTGGTTAACGCGCCCCGTCTTAACTCCAGCCAGCAGGCCCAGTACTTGATTTACCTACCCAGGAGGAAGGAAAGGCTGAGTTGACCTTGGCGGTTGGTTGTATACCAAGATTGATTGCCCGTCCGCAGACAGTTACCCAGTCAGGTACTTGGCAGGTGGTGGCTTACCGGGAGTGGAATCCACGACCTTTTGAATCTAAACGAGACACTCCACTGTTACGCTATCTTTACATTTATCACACGTTACTGTGTTGGTCGATACCGGCGTCTGGACTGGAACAGAGCTAATTTCGGTCTCTGAAATGAGCCATGCAGATGACAGAATCATAATAGCTGGCCGTGTACTGGGCGTTACTGTCCGCTAGGCATACGCTTAGTTTCTCGCTTCAATGGAAAATGCGTCAATAGGTGTTTCAGCTGGTAGACTTTTATACTATACGATATGGATTTGCACGTGAAAACTGACGGCTTCTGTCAAGCTGTCAGTTTAATCTAGCACATACATTAAAAAGAACTTTACAGTTTTAAATGGAAATGAAACGAGAGAAACTGAAATAGAAGTACAGCTATACTGTAAAACATAAAATTTTCTATTCTTTCGTCAATAAACTGTTGCAGATTCGACGCTAGCGCGTGGATGTCGGTAGTTCAGTTGAGCACTGGACGTGTATCCGTTACTAGCAACAACATGCTCACGTCGACGACGCAAATAGTTCTGACTTCACCTATATACGTCGGAGGATTGGATCGATCGCGCGCCACTGTAAGATGATTCTGAACTGCTTGTTCATATAAAGTTGACATTAAAGTTTTAGCTTTCATAGTCGATTTTATTTTGTAGCATGTAACAAACTAATAATGTTTTATGACTCTTTTGCGATCGCTTAAGACGGCAAGTCTACAAAATGCCTACAAAACTGCTAGATCCATAGATTGAACTTTATTTGTTACCAGATGTGACTTTTGGTGTTACACAGGTGCAAAAGGTTTACGCGCCACGCGCCAGTTTCACCGGCTGTTTGTTTAACGTGATATTCAACGACGATCGACTGTCTCTGTGGCCGTCCGTGCTAGGGAAGCAGTCTCAGCCTGTCTGCTGTAAGAAGCCTGGCTATTCGTTCCCCGCTGCCGCTCCGACTGTGTCGCCAGCCGTCACGTTCTACGGCTTCGGTTACTTGTTCTTGGACAACTTTCTAGCTCTGTCTCAGTTCTCCAATCAGCTCGGCGTCAGGCTGAAGTTCCGAACCTTCGCTCCGGACGCTCTCATCCTGCTTATAGCCGACGCAACTCTGGCCGACCCCGAATACTGGGTGATATTTCTCAGCGACGGAAAACTTCGAGCGCACGTCGCGGACGTCGCCGCCGGCGCCTCGACGCTCGTTGAGAGTCAACAGACATACAACACCGGCGACTGGTTTCAGGTGCATGCTGGCAGTTTTTCGCCCGTTTAAAACTACAACCGTACAGGTCACTACGCTCCCTGTCCGCTTGATCTTTGCCATAGTATCGGCCTGCGGCTTCCATTTTTGGCCCTTCAAGCCTCAGCTCGGCCTGCGGCCTCAATTTTCGGCCCTTCGGGCCTCATCTCGGCCCGTGGTCTCGACACACAACGCTGCAGCGTAATATGCTGCAACGTAGCCGCCAGCTATAATGATGCTGATGATGCGTCACCAATCACCATGGTGACGACGTCTATATGACGTCACAGCCAATTGCAGCCAAAATTCAAACATTACTATTTTATAGAATGAATCCTCCCAAAGCAGCTAAAGATGTTAACATGTGTGCAGATTATGATGCATATTTTACGGAGCTAGCAATTAGCCGTCCGTTTTTTTAGACTTAGGTTCTTTTTCACCAAAGTAAACCCGCTGCTGCATTTTCGCAGACTTTAGGTGGCTAAGAGTTAATTGTCTCACAATCTTAGTTTTAAAAACAACGTTTTTTTCTGTGATTGGAAACTTCTTCGTGCAGACTGTCTCTTTTGTTAAAATTCTTGCTATACTTTCTTTCTACCCTGCTGTCATACTGTTCTGCATGGCATCGTGTTAATTAATGCATTGAATGGCGCGAGTATACTGCATGTTTAGATAGAAGCGGTGTACAGCGGCACAGCGGTACGGTTGACGGTCGACTACTTGGGATGGGACGATTCCAACGACTCACCGACGGGAGTTGACAGTCAGGTCGCCAGCACTGGTGTAACGCTGCGAGCCTTGTCGACATTGAGTGTTGGTGGAGTCGCTCCGTCACTGTCTCGTCTGTGAGTAGATCGCTTCTAACAGCGTTGTTGTTTCACTACGTCAGCTGCGTTACGACCGTTACGTCTGTTGCGCTGCGTATGCGTTGCGTGCGTTGCGTTAGATGCAAACTGCGCTTAACTCCTCAGCCTGCATAGCTCCGCTGTCTTCTTATGCCGTGGCTACACGCAGCGATTTTCTCGTCCGAGGTGTTGTCCGACGTCGCCGAGCCTTCCGAGGTTCAAAAACTTCGTCCGAGGAAATCGAACGGAATGTGCATGCTCCTTCTTTTCGATTTCCTCGGATGAGGTGTTTTGCCCTCAGCCAAAAAAACGCCTAGGCCCCTATAAGAACCTCGGGCGAGGAAATCGCTGCGTGTAGCCACGACTTTGGTGATCACCACATTGCTGCACATTTTGTACACAGTATGCTCTTCAGACACCAATCTGTTGTTAGCTCCTCAGGTCCACACAGGTTTGCTTGCTGCATAGTTCCAGCGTTGGAACTCACTGCCTCCCAGCATTCGCGTTTTTTCGTTATCATTTTTCGTCATCATTTTTTCGGTCTCTTTGCATTGTTATTAACTAGAAAGCGCTCGTAAGAGTGCATATCTCCGCCAAGTAAAGTTATTTAAACATTACAACAACAACAACTACTACTACTACATTGTGACCATGCGTCTATCTGGCACCGTTATGGAGATATGGCGCCTCAAAGACATGTACACAGACACACAGACACACGGAACGACGGACACACGGACAGAACGACCAATCTCATAATCTCCTCCAAGGTTCACTTCGTTCCATTGGCGGAGATAATTATTGTATTTTAAGTAATTTTGCGTTGCGCAAAGCATAATGGCATTTTATTTGAATTATGCAAATACTTTTCCGTTTTAATGTAATAGTTTGATTTCGAGTAGCATTTCATGTACATCACGGACAAATTATAACTCTCCGAAAGTGCAAGTGGACAAAAAAACTTGATCACGTAATACTGATTAGTTGTTTACCTAGTTACAATGCTAACCATTAATTGATTAACGTTAGCTATTTGTAAACTGATCGTTTCCAGCGGGATTCCAGTGAGCGCGTCGTTATCCGGCTGTGTACGTGATCTGAGTCTAAGGACTAGTGGCGCCGTCTATACGAGTGTCGATCTGACGCAGAATATAACGTCACAGCAGAACGTCGACGTCAACAGCTGCTACACCAACGTACGATTACTATTCGTCATTGTAGCTTCAACTTGCATGGGCGGCACCAGTGCTTTTGTCTTTGCCCCCGGTTACCCCCCCCCGGAGAAATGTTGGTGGTGACAAAGTACCTTCTGGTAACCATGTGCACGCCAAGATGTGACGTCATTTTTTGCAAGACAACACAGATATCTGTGATTTTTTTGCATTTTCAGATCTCAAAAGCAGCCAAATTTGCGGCTTCCATTAAACGACGTAAAGATAAAAGTGTTTACTGCAGCTTCAGAGGAGCTTTGCCCCTGACCCCCTGACCAGGGATTTTGCTCCTGGATTTTGCCACGTCGACATTTGGCCCAGACACACGTAAAATTATTGCCCCTCTCCTGTTCCCTGGCTTTTGCCCTCACGTTCCCCCCAGCTTCAGATTCTTAGCGCCACCCATGTCAACTTGTGATGTTTATCTCTCAAGCTCCACTATTTTGATTTGTTGTGGAAATTTGGGACAACAAGTCGTACAACGAGCTGTACAACATCTTGACACGAAGAGGATTCTGCAAATTTGTTGCAGGCCTTCGATTTGATACGAACTTGTGTCACGGTACAACTTGTGTTACGGATTTGCTGTAGACTTTCGATCTGCTGCGTAAGACAGTTTGTTGTAGGCTACATCGCGTTTTACAACAAATCAACAACAAATTAACGCAAATTGAGTTTAGGCCGAAATAAATACATAAGTAGAACAAAAAACAACTGGAAACTTTCGCCGTGGACTCCGTTTACTGATTATTTTCACAGAGCGAAACGTGGCGCTACAAACTTGCAGAAAGGTAGGCGAAATGAATACCACAGCGCGAAGCACTAGCCCCGTATCCGTGGTCTCGCAGTGTAGACTGGTGTCTGGCTGAGAGCTAAGGAAACGCAGATCAGCACTGCTGTGTGTGCCTATATATATATAAGGGCTCGGGAAGGAGGAGTATGGACCTAACAAAGATTGATGTTAATGAAAATTAAGTAAGTAAGTGAGTTAGTATTTTACATTTGTAGCGTGCCATATGTCAAAACAGACGTTTGAATCGTATGCGCTGATATTGTGTTATTGATCTAGGCTACTTCTGCCGGTTGATTTTGAGTATAGATTGTGGCTCTAGGTCACAGCGGGGTTGGGATTTCTTCACTCCAATTCATACGCTGTGTTGCCATCGGTCTCAAGAATCGACACGTTACTGTTCGATTTCGTATCTACGACACCGAGTGGGATACTCTTCTATGCTGATGTGGTAAAGCTCTTGTAATTAGTCAGTTATGTATTGGCAGTTTTTTAAAACATTTTAAAAATTTTTACGGTTTTGTTGTTTTAGTTTTTTGTAGCCTTGTTCGCTGTTTTGTCTGAAACTCGATGACATATTACGCATAATTTTTTAATCATTTTGGCATATACACTCTCCCGACAGAGTTCGATGCAGAACCATTAAAAGTTTAATGCCTTAATAACTATTTAGAACCTTTTTGGAGTTTTATGTGGAACTTTTTAGCGCAACCAATTATGAAACCTTTCGAAGAATTTTGCAATTATAATGTTGGGAGTGTAAATGGGTCGACGAAGGCAGGCGCGTTCTGGGCATAAGTGCCGCCTAATTGAAGAATGTACGCTATAGATTCGCGACATTTTCTTGGTATGTTAACTTCCATTGACTTTTGAAAACTGGCGCAGCCGTTAGCCTACTCCTGCTACGAGGAACGTTCACGTAAATTTTGTTTTTTTTTCTCAACACTATTGTTTTCGAGTCAACAAGCGTACGGAACAAACGTTCAGACAGACGGACGGACGGACAGACAAACAGACGGTCAAGATGCGTAATGCGGCCTACAGAGCAGCCGCGTAATGGCAAACAGATGCTGTCAGTTATGTATAGATAGTACTTGTGATGGTTCTACATGTATATGAACTTTCCAAGCAGTGGCGCCGGAAGCAATTTGAAAGTGGAGGGGCACAATTTCCGGCGCTTCGCGCCGGAAAAAATTTTTTTACTGTGCCCCTCCACTTTTTCATGACAGGGCACTACAGGGAAGTGCAGGGCACAGTAACAAGAACTTAGCTAGGGCAGAGATGGCCGAGTGTACGATGCCAAAGTGATCTTTGGTCTTTCAAGGTCACGCTGTGTCAAAGGTGACCTCTCCAACCGATAGAGCTAGGGTAGTTTCACGTAGGTCCTCCGTTGACACCACTCCGTATCATGCACCGTTTCCGAGATACTGCGTCTC
>Ga0056128_1002087_pt1 | contig 23306 bp, 10 predicted proteins | sample WorMetLIZISLAND2_FD_71113 | JGI IMG/M metagenome (GOLD analysis project Ga0056128, IMG submission 71113) | Marine gutless worms symbiont microbial communities from Max Planck institute for Marine Microbiology, Germany - Olavius geniculatus... ... | reverse complement strand
TTAGTGATTAATAGTAACCTAGGCCTTATCTCGCACCGTTACTGAGATACAACGAGTTATAGGCCAAAAATCGCAAATTTTGACCACCCCCCTCTCATTTAGCGACCTCGTTCGGGGTGATCCCCTTCGAATTCATGAAAAAAGCTTTACGGTTCCTGAAACTAGAGTCTTCCAGGCAGCCGATGGTGAAGATTTGGAGATCCTAGCTTGAACCGTTTTTGCCTGATCCACCCGTGTGACAGACGGACGGACGGACGGACGGACGGACAGACAGACAGACAGAATTGCGATGGCTAAGACGCGCTGAAACCATAGCTGCTTTCGCGCGTAAAAATTGCTAGTATGCACCACACTGCCGTAAGACGTTCGCTAGCTTTTTCAGTAGTGGCGTAGGCTAACTAGTACGGTTCCAGGTATACGCATTCCTGGCTACGCCCACGGACGGCAGCTAGCAGCAGCTGCAGCAACGCCGTCATGCGTGCACTCACAGTTTACCAACCAACGGCGCCATTTCGTCAACGACCCGCCGACCGGCGCCCATAACATTGGGGTTTCCTGGCATCTTCTCTCCTCTTCCCTCCCTTCTCCTCCATTCCGTGCCGGTTTCCCGGTTGCACCCAGGTAAGATTAGCCTTGGCTGGAAGGTGATTGATGGCAGCCTGCGTACAGTAGCACTGTGCTACTTTCTGCTGCAGTCTGCGATGCGCGGCTTGCCACAAGGATGTCGTGTTGCGCGCCGGAAACTGGGATGCTTCACAACGTTGATCGCAATAAGACATACGTACATTTAGTGGCAATGGGGCAGGGCCCTAAATTATAGTCTGTCGGAATTTTTTTCTTGTCGAAATTTTTTTCTAACTAGATTTTTAGCCCAGAATTTGCATTTTTGGACTTTTCTTCCAAAAAATGCAAATTTAGGGCTAAATCTCCAATTTGGGAGGACTTTAAGGACAAAATCAGTGAAATTTCAATCACCCATAATCTTCTCGGTCTGTGATGACATTGAAACTTCTTGTTTTCCCCAAACTTGTTTTAACCCACGCCGATGTTGAACATGTTGCATAATATTAATATTGTAAAAAAAACTGTCGCTGATATAGTCGAAAGTACTAGAGCACTTCATGAGTTCAGGGACGAGTTACCTAAAATAACAAGCGTCAAAGTCGTTCGTCAATTGCTGCGATTCACATGTCGTTTTAGCCACAAATTGCAATGCAAATTTTGACTGGCAGTTCCGACCGCCAAATTCTTTTTTCCGTGGCGGAGAGCCGAAGCAGGACCATCTTTCTAACTGTTACTTGGGGCTAGACGGGTGTCCCTGGTAAGTGTGATTTGGTCGATTTTGTGTGTGTGGAAGACAATAGAAATACAGGTAGACGGACGGACAGAGCCGACAGACCGTGTTGCGGTAACTTACGGCGGTCATGTTTTCAGCAGTCCCGTCTAATTACTGGGACCATTACGCAAAAAATGTCACACATTGGGAGTCAGTGCCGCAATTTTTGACTTTACAAACGACCAATAGCATATTCATAACCCCGAATCACTGCCGTGCCGTGCGGCGCCCCCATGTCGTGTAAACAATGGCTGCGTGCACCTAGCAACTGCTGCAGCTGCTGCTGCTGTTGCTGATGATGATGATGCTGCTGTAACTTGCTGCTGCAGCTCCGTGTTATTATGCACTGGAGACGGGAAACTTTGCGCTAGTTGTTGTCGACCTGGTGCATGGTCTCCTGACGGTTTTCGACGCGGCGTTTTGCGGTGATGACTCGGGGCATGACCTGCTGACATTTGCTATCTGAGTGCATTCATCCCGTCGTCACACACTGTCTACAGTAGCTGCTGCCGCTTCCTACTCATCTGCTCGCTGTGATCCTCGTGGCGTGCAACTCTCGGCTGCTGTCTTGAGCTAATTACTACAGCTCTCCGCTGCTGCCCGGCGGCTGCCGTTAGACCACGCACCTCGCACGGACCGTCTCTGACGTCGTTCAGTGCAACGTCTGTGACTCGAAGGCTTTTGATCATCAGAGAGTCTGTGGAGTACGCGCATCATTTTGCTTCACAGAGCGTAAACTTGAATGCAATCAGACGGAAGTTCCAGTAGGCTACATCGCACTGCAGATGTATAGTCAGCTACACTGTATGCTATATAGCCAGTCAGCTGCGGCGTTCTAAATAACGAGAGAAAGTTACGAGTAATCGTCGTCGCTCGCTCGCTTCAGAGATGTGTCCCTTGCGCCTTGGTTACGTGCCTACGCAGGTTGGTATTGCGGCCAGTTTACCTTCAGAATAAATACCGGTAGTTCTATATAGGTATTATAAGCCTACCGGTAGTTCAACCTGGGGTGGTAAGCCTAATAAATGGTTTACGTTTTGATGATTGGCACTGATTTAAATGCCGCGCGGATGACGGCAAATACATTTCGATTTGTTAGTCGTAAAACTGCTTTCACCTTCAACTTAGTTAATCGAACTTGGATAATAATGGACTGTTAAACTTTTAAGTTTAGACCTGCGTATGTCTGGCCAATGTCTGCCAAGTCTTGAAGCGGTTGGCGGAAGTTGTTTGCACGTCATGCCGTGACAGACTGTTCCAATGCAGGACGACTGTTTGACTGAAACGGTTCTTTCGTTTTTAGAGACTTGGCTAAATCAAACATAAAATTTGTTTTACGTTGTCAACTTGCTGATGTTAGTAACTCTGTATTGAGCATTTGGTCTGTAGCGTTCAATTCTCCAATTTTTATTTTTTCGGAATAAAGACAAACTAGGACCAACTATAATGGCCAGTTAAACAGTAAGTAGTTATATAGCAGTGTAGGGCACACAGTTTTCCGCGAGCCGCGGAATTTCGAGCCAAGCTGCGGAATTTTCCCTTTGCCGCAGAATTTTGATATTTTCACGGAATTTCGCTGAACTTGGCAGAAGTTGAAAATTCACCGTCGATTAGTACGATTTTTGACTTGACTTTATATTAGGGAAAAAATAAAACTGAACTGCCAAAAGCTGTGGACCCTAGGCAATATGGCACAATCGTAAATAAATGCAATGCAACTTGACAGATTGCACTCTTAAAACAAAAAAACAAATAGATAATTTTCTTTGTACTTACGTAGCTAGCATAACTCAGCACAGTGTCACTATGCCAGCCAACCCTTCAGAAACTAAAGTTTTTGAACAGGGTAGAGCTCAGTTTACTAACAAATGGAAGGCCGCGGAATTTGGACGCTGAGTGATGATGGTTGAGAGTAAACATGGCGGCGTGTAAAACACGAGACTTAATGTCAGCAGGATCTCAGAGCGAACTATCCAGCGTCCGGCGTCGCTCAAGTTTTTTTTATCTGAAGCTGAAGAAAAACTGACGACTGCAAAAATTCGCTCACTTCTCGGCATAGCAGAGTAGGCCACCAGATAGTCGCTGTTTGCGCAGTCTGCAGTTATATAAATAACCGTTAATAGGGAACAGCGCACTCTGGCAGTGGTCTGGCTAGATAAACAGAAGAATGTATCGATAAAAAGTTTACGATATTTCTGGAAAAATGACTTTCAGCGGCCTTTTGTTTTCGCACAAAATAGACTACGCTGTTTTTAACAAAACATGATCCACTGATAGCTAAATTATAGGCCTGATCAGAAAATTACGAAAGCGAACGGGCATATAGAAACGTGGTGGAAATAGAATTCACATAGGCCCTATGCGCTTTAGGATTAAGAAAATTTTGGTGAAAACGCGTATACTGGGAGCAATGTGGAATTATCTATTTTATTTTTTACGCGCGAAAGCAGCTACTGCTTTCAGCGCGTCTTAGCCATCGCAATTCTGTCTCTTTGTCTGTCAGTCTGTCTATCACACGCGGGTGGATCAGTCAAAAACGGTGCAAGCTAGGATCACCGAATCTTCACCGTCAGCTGCCTGGAAGACTCTAGTTTCAGGAACCGTAAAGCTTTTTTATAAATTCGAAGGGGGGTCACCCCAAACGAGGGCGCTATATGAGAGGGAAATGAGCAAAATTTGCGATTTTTGGCCAATAACTCGCTGTATCTCAGTAACGGTGCGAGATAGGGCCTAGGTTACTATTAATCACTAATAGGAAGTTGTACACTGGCTTTCGATTGGCGCCGAATTCAATGACCTTGGATGACCTTGAATGCCAAAATTGGGGGTTTTATGGATTTTTGGCGATTTCGGGCTGCGACACAAATCTATATCATTCACAAGGTGGCGCCACGCTACTATCGTTATGCGATCCATATGGAGAATTTGGTATTTGTTTATTAACTTAACGTGAACACCCCAATTTTTAGTTAAACTACTGAACCGGAACTGCTATAGGCTTTCGCGCGTCTCGTGAGCATTAGCTCAAATTTCTTGTTATTGATATTAGCCCAGTCGGAGTACTTTTGAGAGTTTTGTGGGACATCTTGAGACTAAGGGGTCGACACGTGCCATTTCCGTGCTCGGCATTCGTGCCTTTATATATGAGCAGGTACGTGAAGGAATATTCCGGTGTGTAAGGATAAGTCGCCTCTAGCCTACCTGCTGGCGTGAATTACCTGACGATGAATAGGCCTCGAGCTGCAGCTGACGTGAAGGCAAGAGATAATAGACAGCAAGCTGAGACATCATTCATAGTTGATCATACATCACTATCATCTTACTGCACTGCACGGATAAACAGTTGCTGTATATACCGTCTTCATTCTGCTCTTATTCTCATATCGACTTTCCTAACAGCGGCGTACAGTAGGCCTATACAATATACAATACAGCCTTATACCTGTACATATGAAGCGAATATAACGCTGCTTCCAGAGACCTCGGTAGACCATAGCTGTTCACTTACTGTTACGTTATTATTGTGTTTGTGTGCATTCCGCCTGGAAAGGCCGTCCCCGAAATGACCTATACTGTGTCGGCTGGGACGTTAAACCCTACTCACTCACTCGCTGTTCATGTCTGCAGTAGGTGCATTATACGGTGTGATTGAAAAAAAGGATGTGCGATTATTAGAATGCAAACGAGCTGCTATAAGTGGACTTATACAGCGATTCCGCCTTTGCTAAATTACTTCGGTTCTTGTTATTATCGTTTGTGTTAACCGGTGTTTATTCTGTTCTTACGTTGTATTGGTATAATGTGTAAACAGCTGACTGATCTGTCAACTCCAAGTGGTCGCAGTTACGGCTACACGGGCGGCTATAGGTCCAACTATGACGCCGCAAGTCGCACGTTCGGCAACAGCTCGGCGGGTGCCGCAGGCTCCGACAGAACACTGGGCTACCTGTCGTCATACGGCGGCGTCTCGTCACTCAAAGAGAAGTTCGACAGTAGACCGACGACGTCCTTGCGGTCTGTTGGTCCCAGCAGCGGCTACACTTCGTCACTGGACCGCTACTCGACACGTTCAACCGACTACGGCGCAGGTCAGATCGAGCGTTTATACGCCATACAGTATTATTATTAGCAGTGAATTCTGGAAGCAGTACATATTCTATATTCAGATTTTAATGAATAGAGTCAGAACACTTTTTATAGCAGAAACAAACAGGCTGACTGGATTTCATTTTGTTCAATCCTGATTTAAACGTCTGAAAATAAGTAGATGACACAACAAATCCAGCTAACGAAGTCAATAGTTTGATAATTTCGACTGAAGAGCATTTGCTTTTTGTTTTCATCTTGAAGTGCTGTGAAAATAATTTTTTACAGGGTATCATTTTATTCTGCTGTTTTGTCTCAAGTAAAAAATACTTCTTATATATTTTTGTCATGAACTTCATGTAGAATTTTACAGATTTTAATCATATTTCCATGATTACGTCAATACGAGTATCTTAATGTTGGCAAGTTTAGCTTTTTAACTCGCTGCTTGTATGATATATTTAGCAAAGATTTTACTTGATTAATAGCCCGTCTCTGGATCTTTTTGATTTTTTAGAAGTTTGCTTTGATAGGCTTCGTCATAAAAAAAACATAATGGAGCGAGGTTTTTAGCCATTCTAGGGAGAGATTGGCAAACTTCCTTCTGATTTTTTGCAATCAAGCTGTTACTGATAAACTTTCTTATACGTAACATTATTTTCTCATATACGTTCCCTCACTGGGTTGCTCAAAAGTGCTTTTTTTAATCTTATTATCTGCGATCCTCTTTTTGCAGCTCATCTGAAGATAGCCTACACGTAGCCTATACAGAAAGTAAAATGTATAGATATGTTGTCTACTATCAGAAACCGTGTGCAGGTCGACTCGGCTCCGGTTACTCGTCTGACTATGACCTCAGTCGACCTTCAACGGGCGCGTCAAGGTCATACAACAGAACGTCATCATATACTCCGTCAACAGGCCGCGCGTCGTCTCCAGTGTGGTCCAGCAGCCGATCAGCCAGACCCGACTATAGGTATATCTGGGACTTTGTCGGAGAATCTTCAATGGGTCGAAACATTTCGGTTCGGAAATGCAAACAAAGCTGGAAACTCCTTAGGGACGAAATTTAAATTTTTGAGCACCTAGAATCTCCTCTGTTAGAAATTTGCAACTTCCTGTCTCGCCTATACTTTTTATAACGACGACACCGCTGCTGAAAATTGTAGGTCTGTATCGAATATTTTATCCGTAGTCTACCATGTGTGCATTGAGAAACGTGGAACGGGGAACTGGGTGTACAATAATGTCTGGCATATTTCCTTCGTCAATTTTTTTTCAAAGTTGTTATGTTACCAAAACTTCTGGTAGCCTATTATTGCAGTATTAATATGTGTGCTGTAGTCGGTCGACATCGCGTGATTACTTGGTGGCATCTCCGCCTTACCCCACGTCGTCGTCGTCGACTGCAACGGGTTCCAGAATGAAGGGTTCCTACTACACTTTGACTCCGTTTGACACGCGGCGTTCAGTGACTGCCGCCAAGTCGTCCGACTACAACCTCACACCATTTACTTCACGCATCTCGGCCGACAGCTCCAGCACCGCTTTGCAGGTATGCACATGCAAAGAACCCTGAAATAATTCGGGAAAGTAGAAAATCACGGAAACACAGCAATCACGGAAAGCGTGATTTTCGCCCTATGTCGTAAAAGTAATTTTGCCAAAATGTCGTCTGTTGCCATGTTTTTTTGCCAAAATGTTGCCGTTTTATTTTTACAAAGATGTTTTGTTTTGAATTAGCATAACTTAAAGTTTATTCTGTGATTTTAACGCAGAAATATTTACTTTAGCCTTTGCTACCAAAATCCATGTGCTTTTTACTTACTGGCTCAATATGTGACCATGACGTCATCGAAGAATTCCGTTAATACCGAGCGCAGTGTAGCCAGTACACTTTGGTTAGTGCTCCGCAGCGACAAAATTATACAGATGTAAACCTTGCACTGCATGTAATGATGGTCGTCAATGTTGAGTTTTATAGACTGTCTTCGTGTACGTGATTTGATGCTGTGTTTTTGCCGTAATTTTGCTGTGATTTTTTTCGGTATGTACTAAAACCAAGGTCAACCCAGCTTTTCATCCCTCCGGGGCAAGTTACCAGTACCGGCATGGACGTTTACCTGTTCCTTGGGCCCCTTGGGCGCGGCGCGTTTACTTGTGTCAAGTAGCAGGTAATCGCATGTGTAATCCCATATGGCAGGTGACGCTCCGTAGCTCTGAGATGGGTTTCCCATAAAGAGTCATACACATTCTTTAACTGTTTAAACCCGTCTATTTGCAGGCTGCGGCGGCGGCCACGCAGGACGGCGTCGAGACGTCGTCAGACAAGCCAACGCCTCGCCGGTCGACACAGAGTGACTCCAGCGACAGCGCCGATGAACCCACGGACCCCACACAGCGTGACCCCGACACCAGGTACCTGACCAGTCGGGCGACGTCTCCCATGGAGCCCGCCGAGCGTGATGTCTTTATTAATGCCGCCGACAAGACACCGACCCCGGGCAGAACGCGTAACCGACTGCTCGCTAGAACGAAAACGAAAAAGTACCCGGTCGGTGATCGCAAACGACGCCGACAGCTCAAGGACATCAGTGTACAGGTGACGTTACCTGTTAAACGTTATCTCAAGTCGTTTTTTCGTTATTCGTTTTAGTTATTAATATGCGCCCGTTTAAAAGTCGCATTACGACTCTTCCGCCTGTCTGCCCGTCTCTCTGTTTTGTACAGATTCCGAACTCGAAAAGAAAAAAATGCAGAAAAGCCTAAATTGGTGCAAACGTTGCTCAGAGCAGCAGCAAGGGCGTGCCAATTTTCAAACGGACGGCTGTACCATATAATGTCGTACTTTTCTCTGTTTTTTTTCGTTTTAGTTATCGTTAACGGTGACACAGTGTTTCGTTGTTGGTCGATGGTGGAACGTTTATGGTACAAAACTCGGACGATAGCATATCATTAATTTTTCATGTTTTTCTTTGCTTCATTGTAGTGTTATTTCTGTCACGCGATTTACGTTTTCGTTCTCGTTATTGTTAAAGGTTTATCATGCCGTAGTAGCCTAAAATTACTTGTATCTTTTTTCCAGATTTAATGTGGGATCAGCTGATTGTTTCAACACATTGCAGCACACCAACCACATTTTGCGCAGACACTTTGTGCTGCAATACCTGCACCTTGTTTTCTGCATATCCACTTATTATTCACTAATCACTATCAATATGTGACGCTGTATAAGACCATAAGTAGGGTTAATCTAGTGATTGCTTGATTGATTTGCAGGTCGATAAAGAAGAAATCGATCGGTTGTCGGGACGGCTGCGAGTGAATCGTGAAAAGTTCTCCAAGTATTCCGCGGACAAGCTGGGCATAGTGCGGACGGGTCCTTCTGTGGCTGATGTCGCAGCTAGCCTGGCAAAGCGAGGCAGCATCAGTGAGAGTCAGGGCGGCAGCGACTCGTCCCGGCAGCCTTCAGTCGACTCGGCGTCTCAAGGCGCTCTGCCGAAACAGTCCGGCTTCGTGCCGCGTAGCCGCAAGTCCGCCGCAGCCCACGACGACGACGAACCAATGCCCGACATACCGAACCTGCTACGCCAGCAGCAGCGTCAGAACACTAGCAAAAAGAACCAACAGGTCCCCGAGCAGGAACCTGCAACCCCCACCCAGACATCATTCTTACAGCGCCGACTGCAGAAGCAGAGAGAGGAGGAAAGACGCAGGGAGGAGGCTGACAAGAAGAGACAGGCGGAAATCAGGGCCGCCAAGGAAAAGGCTGACGACATCTCGCTCAAAGAAAGCATCGCCAAAGTGAAGAGCTGGAAGCAACAGTTGCGTGGTGCCTCCCCGCCCGAGGATGAGAACTCCATCTTCGGCAAGGACGACTGGCGCAAGCGGAAGACACTAGCGAGAGACCAGTCGACGGAGGATGCCGCCACGACGACCAAGACGCAGACAGCCAAGCCGCAGACGAAGAAGTTTGCGGGTGTTGCGGGTTTCCCGCCGGCGGACGCCGTGGCAGACGAGAACGAAGCCAACACATCGCGGCTGAGTGCGCCGGCGTCAGGGCGCGCGCTGTCACCCTACGATAACCTGAAACCTCCGCGACATCCTCCCTCTGACAGCAAGGACACCCAGCGAGCACAACAGCCACAGCGACTGACGGCCGACGCTGCCCGGTCGAAGGCTTGCCACCAATCAACCGACAGTCTGTCCGGCTTTAACGGCGACATCTCAGCTTCATCTGAAGACGATGAGTCCGGCATAGCACGCACACAGTCGATCAACTCCCTCGAAGAGTCCGACTCCTGGCCGCCGGCGAGGTCACGGGCCCGGGGTTACGTGACGTCATCGTTACCCGACCTAGTTACGAGCTCGCAGAGTGGTCGGCGGCGGACGGGCGGAGAAGGAGGATCGTTCATAGGCGGGGTGAGGGACATCGACAGTCTACTGGGGTTCGGCGAGACCGAGGACGAACTGGAGGTGAAGTCAGACGACGATGATGAGGGAAGTAGCAGTAGTTCTAGTAGCAGTGACGACAGCGACAGTGCCGAGAGCTTTGCAACGAGTCACGAGAGACAGCAGCAGCAGCAAGAGCAATTTCGTGGTGACACGGGCAGTGCTCGACGAACCACCACCAAGTCAGCACACGCTGACGACTCACTGGTAGGACAGGTGGAAGACATTGATGACATATTGGGCACTGACCTCGTTCCTTCGCACCTTGGTTCATCCTCAGTCACTGAGCGACCCGCCGTCACTCAGACGACTAACGACAGTATGTATCTCGTTCTAATATTTTTGTATATTTCGTAATCGCACGCTATTTCACTCTACCGCGACACCACTATGAACAATATTAATATTAGCGTATTTGTCTATGGTAGTTGCTTTTATTGCAAATAATTCAACTTCAGATGCAGGCACATCAGTCTTACAGTTTAAAGAAAATGAGATATTTGCATGAAGGATAGAGGGTTTACACATTTTTTTCTCTGACATTTTTTGGCTTTTTTTCTGATATTTTCGCGTTGAATCACGTAGAATGTTTTCATTCGCAGCAGTCTCAGTACTGTGCTGCGTGGCAGTTTTTCTTTCTTATATTATTGTATGTCGCTTTCTTAGCGGTCTGACTACGATTGCAATGAAGGCGTCATTGTATTGTGTTGATACAGCAGCGAATGCTCAACAGACGTCGCGTCAGGACGTCGCAGCACCACTGCATGTGGTCATAGCTCCGCCGGCATCGCAGACACAGACGCAGACCTCAGCCGATCTCAGTTCATCCGACAGTCTACTCGACACGCCCGTTCCAGACACACCTGACGTGCCGTTGTCACCCGTTCCGGCGTTCTTTAAGGCTCAGTCAGTCGACCAGCTGCACCGGCCTGGCGGGGCAGGCTGTACCACCGCCACAGAAAGACAAGACCAGCTCACCAAGTCAGCCGGCAACCTCGACGAGCTAGACACTCTGCTCGGAGGTACAACCCTCGACGATAAACCGTCGCGGAAGTCACATCAGGATGACAGCGATGACGACGACGACGATGACGATTCCAGTGATGACAGCAGTGATGATAGTAGTGATGATAGCAGCAGCAGTAGTGACGATAATGAAGACGATGACGACGGTAAGGCGTTGTTCGAGATCTTCGGTCAACCTGGCGACTCTTGCTCCAAGAAAACGTTGACTCTCGCCTCGACCACCACGGCAGCACCCCCAGCAGTGCTGACGGACACCCTGGTTGATCTCAACTTCCCCGCCTCCGCGGCCGCGTCTCGCGAGGCGACACCAGCGACAGAGAAGGCGCGCCGCAGCGAGGCCGCCATAGTCGCAGCACTGGCCAAGCACACCGAAGACGGACAGGTTAGTCCAGTATTAACTTATAATTTGTATAAAATTCATCAAAATACCAAGTTTTTTCCTCTCTGTTTCTTTGTTTCCACTATAACCCACGAGCAGCACTCAGCTCGGCGAAAGTTTTTATGAACACGTACCTGGACAACTCTAGAACGCTATTGAATTTCAAGGTCATATTCAAAGGTCAAGGTTACGTTGGTCATTCAACTTTTTTGTACGCATGGTAGCCGCCGCAAAAGCCTACTTAATATAAAGGTCATAGGTTAAAGGTTAATTAAGGTCACATGTTTTTGTGCGTTTTCTGTCTGCGTGATACGGCAGCTATCCGCTGACAGTACTTAGCCTTGAGAAAGGATTCGCAATCTAGTTACAATATGTTTAAATAGTTGACTCGTACTGATTATTGCAGTATTGTTTTCAGTAGTGAAATTTGTTTGCCTATCAGCAATGGTATTTAAATCGTAAGTTTAGCTATTGTTCGCAACACGGCAGGTGACGATAGGTCAGTTGGCGGAGATCTGTCGACATCAGCGACGTCGCAAGCCGCCGTGGATCGAAGACGAGGAAGATCGACGATTCACTGGTTACCAGAGCGTCACCGAAGCACTAGAAGCCATGAACGTTGACGTCAAAAAGGTACACTGTTTTATTCAACAGCACGTTGACAGTTAGGCGATGTGATGGTAAGTGATATTACCTTTTTATGATTTTTGCTGTTTTCGATGTAGGCCTATCAGTCATTGCATGTCGCCGTTAACAAGTGTATAAACAGATGTTTTGTACATTTATATTTGCTGTTTTATTACAAAAACAAAGGTTTTATGTTGATGACCAATTATAAACCATCTGTTTTACACGGCCATAAAGACATGGAACCTAAAATATTTTGGGGTCACGATTTGATTACTTAATATTAGACAAAGCCTCGCCTTCCACCAGATGTGCTAGCAATTTATAATGTGTGTTCAAGAACATCGGTTTTTCAACCGAAATTGGTAAAAATTAAGTGAAAAAGAAATTGGACTACATTTTCCTGCCGGAGCAATACCCGGAACTTTTTATTTTTTATTTTTATAAATCCCTTTGCTATTGTCTCAAAAAGTAAGTAAGTAAGGTAAGTAAATAATTATTTATTCTCAACAGTCAAATGAAATTGACAACAACAGACAGTACAACGTAGCAGGTTGCAATATTGCAAGTTAAAATGTGAAAAAAAACGAAAAGTTACACTACTAATGTTATGGTGCAGTAGTGATTTAGATTGATTGAACAATGAATTGACTGATCGTTTGGCTGGTTGGCTGATGCAGCTGGAAGACTGTGCGGTGCAGCTGTACAAGAAGACAGCCGGTGAGTCTGGTGCTGACCTGGCTTCTTATCTACAGACTGATGACGACCAACACAATGACGTCACAGACAGGTGCGTTCTCATACACATCACCGTACTCTTAGCATGCAGTATGGTTGAAGGCGTTAAAAAGATTAAGGAGTGTGGGAAACGCTTTTTATGGGAAACCTATCGCAGAGCTACGAAGCGTCAACTGCCATGTAGAATAACACCTGACACAGGCGAACGCCTCTGGAGAGATGGAAGACTGACTTGACCTGGGTTTTGGTTATATACCAAGATGGTTTTGCCTATCCGCAAACACTCACCTGTCCATGTCGTAATTACCTACGAGCTCCTGATCATAAGTCTAACATGCTAATCGTGACGCCACCAATTCGTCTCGTCTGCCTGTTCGTCTCTATGTTTTGTCCATCTGTTTCTGACAGACACAAACAAGAAAAGCCCTGCTAACGCAAAAAGGAACGCGCAACAGCGGTGCGTCGTCGTACGCTAGAGATCCGTAGACTTCATCCCTATTTCTCATCCATACGGCTTTTGGCTACAGTTTCAAAGAAAGCCCAGTAATACAAAATCAGTCGCCAGAGGGCGCCAGACGACCAGCGGCTAAATATGTGTAGTGTTTTACTTGTACTCATCAGAGGGCGCCACTATCTTCCTCTGGTAACGCCGTATGGGCTAGATATCGCAAATTTTCTCTAATCCCCTTTCATTTAGCGCTCTCGATCGGGGTGACCCCTTTTGAATTTATGGAAAAGCTTTACTGATTCTGAAACTAGAGTCTTCCAGGCAGCCGAAGGTAAATATTTGGTGATCCTAGCTTGCACCGTTTTTGACTGATCAATTCGTGTGACGGACGGACGGACAGACAGACAGACAGACAAAATTGCGATGGCTAAGACGCGATACAGCAGTAGCTGCTGTTGCGCGTAATGCGTAGAAAGACCATAAATGGTGTGAACGTTTTCCCTGTTCCAACACATATATGTCTACGTATTATAGTGTCCTGAGGTTAGTTTTTGTGGAGTTTGGCCTACGTTTTGTATAATCATTTGAGTCTAACATACATTACTCTTATTACGTGCACCAGATCTCAACGTGTTTTGATGACTGTTCGCTGTTGTAATTTGTCATTTATAGCTCAGCGGATGAATCTCTGATCACTGCTAAGATACACACGTCCGTTCGAGTTCACGCTTTCATTGGTATGTCCACCAACTGCATAATGTCGTTTACTATGCAGCTGTCTTAACAGGCCGCATTATGTGTTTTGTGTCGTCCGTCTGTCAGTCCGTCTGTCTGTTTCGTAAGTGCAGGCTTTTAAGTCGAAAAGATGTAGAAAAATCATAACGCTGTTTGTTGTCAACCATTTGTGTAAATTTATACCAGTTTAGGGGTGTGTCCCCATATAAGCTATATTTCTAAATTCTGACCCGTTTTGCTGCATGTTTTCTACTGTGTTGTTGTTGTTGCTCATATCATTCATGCAATAAATGACGATGATGCTTATAAAACGTCCCCCGGACAGGAGTAACAACTGTGCTATTTTTACAGGAAAGCAGAAGATGAATCATTTTACTTGGATAACACAAAAACTTTCAGCAGTGCTGTAACATAACGTAAATGTGTTAGTTTTGGACCGTCGTAGACAGCAGTGCTATTACAAGCTTTAGGCTGCTTCACAGTTTTTACGCGCGTAACGCCGCGTATTAGCTATGGTAATTCTGTCTGTCTGCCCGTCTGTCCGTTTGTCACGACCCGGTACCGTTTCAAAACCAGTAGAGATAGAGACTTTTGGTTTTCATTATATGATAGCTTAGTGTCTCTAGTATTTTGTGACAAAATTTCATGTCACTGGGTTAAAGGGGTCCTCACAAACGAGGGGGCAAAACAGGGGCACCCCTCCTAAAAAGACGTTATTTTACCGCATGGTTCGTTTAACGTGAAAATGGTTGCAGATAAGCACAGACATGCTGCTTATCATAACACTGGCAATGAGCTTCTTAGAAATGTCAACATCGATGACCTTGAATGACCTTGAACTCCCAAAATAAGGGTTTTAGTGAATGTTTCGCGATTTTGGGCGCATTTCAAGAGTAAATTGCGGCGAAATGGCTGGAGATAGACCAAGACAACCTGCATATGAAATTTTCAGCATTGAATGTAGATTTCAGCAGTCCAAGTTCTGACCCTCTACACTGTGTCTCAAAAAACATCCCCGACATTTTTGACTGTAACGTGAAAACCAATTATCAGATTTTGATAAGTTTTGGTGACAGAACTTGCCATCAAATGACTGTTCAGTTTCTTACCTCACCCAATGTATGCTTCTGCACTACCTAGGGAAAGCAGATCAAGCGAAATATGTGTTGAAATAAACAGAAAACCTGAGAAAAACGTCCCCAACATTATCGATCATAGCTTGAAGAAATATTGACGTATTTTAATAATATTTGGCAGAAATATTCTGACGCAACTGGCTATTAAATAAATGTTTTAGTTTTTACCTCACTCAACGTTCGTTTTTGCACTAACTGGGGAAAGCAAACCAAGGTAATACGTGTTGAAATGAATGAAAAAAAACGTCGATAAATTGCACCTATCCTAATCTGTGGGCCCCGCCAGCCAGTTTATTTTAAGTTTTGACTGTTGTGCAGCAGTAGGTCTACCCCATGTAGTTTAGGAATGTTTATGAAGTCAAGAAATGACTGGTACAGCCCGGATTGGTCCGGAGCAGAACATTATTGATACTGCTGTTAATGAATGGAGAAAGCGTCTCCTTGCATGTGTTCGCATAGTGGGCCAACACTTCAAACAATTTTACTGCATGCAGTTGAAAAAGAACAACTGGTTGAATTGTCAGCTACAGTGTCAGAAATGTAAACAAAATATATTTTACGCGTTATGTTAATTGAGCAGTCATATCGCATTGGATAAAAAAGTGATATTTCTTTGATTGTGTTTTCCCCAGGTAGTGAAGAAAAAAACGTTGGCTGAGGTGGGAAACTAAATAGTCATTTGATGGCAAGTTGTGTCAGGAATATTCATACCAAAAATTATCAAAATCAAAAAATGTAGGGGATGTTTTTTTGAAACACCGTGTAGATTCAAAGAGGCCTGCGCACGCGGGTGTCAAAAAGGGGTACCCTTCTAAAAAGTGTTTATTTATCCGCTGTTGTCTTGTTTAGCGTGAAAATGGTTGCAGATAGGCACAGACATGCTGCTTATCATAACAAGCACTGGCGACAAGCTTCTTAGAAATGTCAACATCGATGACCTTGAAAGACCTTGAACCCCAAAAATATTAATTTTAAGTGATTTTTTGGCAATTTGTGGCTGCAAAAGAGTGAATTGCGACGAAATGGATGGAAACAGACCAAGATTACCTGCGAACAGGAACTGCCATGGGCTCTCGCGCGTCTCATGAGCATTAGCTCAGATTTCTTGTTACATTGCAGTCGATAAGCTAACGTTAGACGTTTACTAGAACTAGAATATAACATCTTCCAATATTTTCCAAAAGTATTACATGTAGATGATGTGCAGTCAGTGATCTTTGAGCGCTTTTTTGTGTCAGATATTGCTAATTGGCAATGTAGATGTCAGTATGTGTACGTGTGTCGCATGCGTCTGTTTTGCCTGGCAGATAAAATGGTGAACGCCAAAGGTGCCGAGTTGCGACGCGCACTGTTTTCGTTGAAACGAATGTTTCAGGTAATCGAGTTAGCTTCTGCCATACACTGTTTGCCAATTAGGCCTACTATTTAAAGTACTGTAGGCTTACTACATTAATAGCAAACTAGAATAATACGCCACATTTCATCAATAAGTGATTTTAACGCTATGTTTTTTACCAAGCTCGTAGCCAAGTGAGGGAGACCCGGCTGAAAACGCTTGAAGGAACAGAATAATGGGAGCACATCGTTTGGAGTATGAAAGCATATTTTCTGCCGCCTTTGCATTGGCGCCGCAAAACGACTGGGGCCCTTGGACATATTGATAGTGATACCCCGGGCCATTTACCTCGTGCGCAAACGGCCGATGGCAGTATTGGGGACTTAGGGTTGTTAGAGAAGAGTCATCGAGATTCTGGTGTACAATAATTGGGTTTAACTACAAACACTGCATTGGACTACTGCGATAGGAAAACAGTGAATCCATGATGCGGTTACCATATTACCCCCTTACCCTGTTTGAAATGCATTGTGTCCATTTGTTCAATTCCACCATCGAAATTTGAACCGTTTTGTTTATGATGTCGAGGTAAAATACACAGTAGACTGCAGTGACGGTCTCTTCATATACAGGTCTGAGCCTACCTCCCGGTCGCGTTAATAATGCCTGGAGTGTCTTGTATAGGCATACGCTGCTTAGTTCCAGCACTATGTCTGCGGTGGTATAACGAGGCTGTGTGTGTAGAACGAGCGTGATTTGGTGCGAGAATTCGTCTGCAGTGACGGACTGGCGTGTCTGGTCACTGTAGCGTCAGACGCTCATCACACCTACCAGAGCTATGTACTGCGAGGTACCCCGCACTTTTTTTCTGTTTTCCTTCTTTCTCTTTTATCACGGAAATGATGATAAGGTTGCTATTAAATGTCTCCATTCGACTCTTGTCATGCACCATTGACCATCGCTTCATCAAAATGTATGTTTCTTGTGTCCATGTTTTCGTTTATGTTTTCTGTCCATTATCTCTTCTTGATTATAGAGCATTATAGAGCCATCTCTTTACTGGCAGCCGTTTACCTTCCACTCTGCCATTTGGGATCACATAGTGTTTTTGCCACCAGACACAGGTAAACGCGCCTCTGCACTTTAACTATACAGCCAGCCAGCCCATATAGCCCAGTTCTCGATTTGCATACCCGGGAAGGATGGAAGGCTGAGTTGACCTTGGTGGTTGATTATAATACCGCGATACACATTAAGCATCACAACGTAGCCTAAACGCGTCGCGAAATATACCCTATACGATAGTCAGCTTTAGGATATACTCTGCTAAAGTCACAAAGATACAAGGCTAGTTACTTAATTTGTTTACCCACTTATGCTAGAACTGACTATTGGTCACAAGGTAGTGTAGCGACAAGTTTCAGGTGTGATTAAATATTAACTGGTAACTATTTGCATTCGGCTCTGCTCTAAGCCAGTGGCTACTCCGCAGTTTTTGAGCGGACGCTATCAGGGGCGTCATTTAGGGGGAGCTGGAGGTTTACGGACTCCCCCCAAGAATTTATGATTTTTTTTTCGCTGTTAATTGTACCTTTGAAACAGTGTTACTGCTGCAAAAACAATACATTCCGTAGACTTAGACCTCCCCAATAATTTATTTAAATAACGTCACTTGATGCTATATTATTCCTATTTTATATATTGTGATGGCAAACTTATAATATGTGCGTCTGATATGAACTAATTGCAGCACTTGGTCAAGCGATGCTGTACATTGATGGCATGAACGGTGTCATATCGCACATCGGTACAATACAATGGTTGTACTCACTCTGCGCCGCCAAGGTAGGAATTACCGTAGTTATAAGCAGCTGTATTTTCGCTTTCATAACTATGACTCTGATGATGTAACAGGGACCAAAATAATTTAGCAAAAGGCGGAATAGCTCTTCGTTTGTATTCGCTAGGTGGCAGCATAGGACTGACGTTTTACCTGTTTGCAATTACATGTTTTGCTAGGGGTTTGGACCGCATATTATTTCCTTTCTCTTAGTATCAGAGACCCGGTCTAAGACAGTATAGCTAAGCATTTTTCCATAGCGTGGTATCTTTGTCGTCTGTCGTCAGTCACATTTGTGCACCTTAATGAAACCCTTTGACAGATGCTATTTGGCACGTACGCTTGTGGAGTCCAGTGACACATTGTGTTGAATGGGGGCTTAGACACAAGAGAAAGGGAAAATTCTGTGGTCGAACTCCTAGCCAAAGCTTGCAGTTACTTGTTTATGATCCACCAGGTGCCTGCACCGATGAGCGATTCCTCGTTGTACTGAATTACTTCGGTTCATTTTAATTTCATTGTTATCACATTGTAGGCTATTTTACTGAATCGGGAAACACATATGTTGTCTTTTATTTTATTGTGGCTGTTTTTTTTTAAATTCTTACAGCTAGCTCACGTTTGTTATATTGTATTGTATAATTCCTACTCTTTTAACTAGCTTATTGTAGAATAGATTATTGGAAAAGAAGAAGAAGAAGACTCATTGAAGGCTACGTATTTTCACTTGGATTATTGTATGTTGCAGCATTACCCGGTGGCCAAGGCTGCTCTGCGGTTGCTACATCTCTTCGTTGACTACAGCGAATGTAGCTCGTTTCTACTCCTACAGGCAGTTGCTGACGTCACCGCTAGCAACGGTACGTGCATCGTCGTGTTGCTTAGCAACCGTTGCTAGTTAACTTACTTGTCTCTGTCGGTCCACCCGTATGCAGGATTACTTAAATTAATAAGCCCATTTGGACGTCCTGTTTTAGCTGTTGCTTTTTTGTGGTCCGTTATTTTCTGGTCCTGCAAATTCAGCTTTCTCTGATCTGTCGCTCAAGCTATCTAGCTTGGTCCAAACTCTAAAGTTGTCGGTCTTTCTGACCTCTAGGGAAAGGGCAGATTTTGGGGGTCGGCGCGTTCGAACCCCTCCGTTCCTAGTCAAAACATGCAGTTGCAAATTGCAGCCAAACCGTCAGTCCTGTGCTGCCACCAGGCGAATACAAACGAGGTGCGCAAGTTCGCCTTTTTGCCTAATTACTTTTGTTGTTGTTATTCTAGCATTGCGTGGTAATAGCACTGCACTGCAGCCGTGTGTTCAGTAACTTTCAGTAACTTTAGTTGCAACCGTTACACCGTCGTACTAATATATTGCGTACATTGGCTCGCTACTGACATGAGCGACTCTTATTATGAGACAGCGTGTCTGTACCCGACTGTTTCCGCGTGCCGATGTGATGTGTGATTCGTTTGTTGTATATCAGGGACGAAGATGTGGAGCATCTTCGTGGAGATCTTAGATGGGAAGGACGCCGCCCACTCAGACCTGGCACACCTCGCTATCAGTCTCATCAACAAGGTCAATCAGCATTAAGACTGTGCTAACGTTTACTTTTACTCGCCATAGGCTATGTGCTTTTCTTTCAAAGTCCACATCTCAGCAATATACAGTACATTGCCTAGTGTGAGGTATGGTACAGCATCACTTTAGTTTGCTCGGTATCGTCCCAAGCTTAACACATTTTGTCCATATTTTTCACAATGCCGCTGTCAGACACCAACGGGCATTGAGCCCACGGTTGTCGATGATGATGATGATGATGCTGTCAAGACCAGTTCTTCATATAATGTCCGTCTCAGACGACTGGTCTCGAAATTATCCACCTGTTTAATTTCGCATCTTTCAACTTAGGCTCAATTTTCAGTTGTTGCCTCATGGCTATTCGGCAGGTGTTGTCGGTGATTCCGGACCAGGACACGTTCTATGACCTGGTGGACGCGCTGGAGGACCAAGGATTACAGCGTATAATGGAGCGGACGCGTAAGTCAAGTGGAGTCAGGCAGGACATCGTCGACGAGTTTATGAGATACGAGGCTTCAGTGCGACATGAGGATAACTTCGACGCATCGTCCTCTCAGCAGCTCGACCTGATTGAAAACGTCAGGTAAAGATCTTACATTCTCGTGCTAGTTTCCTCTGTCGCCTTTGCGATAGTGAGGACAGATCATTAGGTTTCATGTCGACTTTTTTGTACGGCGCGTAACTTCCGAGGTTCAACGGCCGATCGCCGCAAAACTTTGCCACATGATCGGAAACTGGTCTATATACGAAAAAAAATCGGTCTTGAAATTTTGAGACCTTTTCTCCAAAATTTGGAGGAGCCTTAAATTTAGGGTAACTTTAGAGTTTGTTTGAGAGTGAATAGAACAAGATGCTGACAATCGCAAACCGGTTTTTCAAACTACGGTATCTTCGGCAAAAGATGTCATAATTTGGTCAACTGTAGTTCATGGGCATTTTGTAAATGTACACATTGATTGGTAGCTTGATTGTACGTGATGATTGTTGCAGAGGTCGAAGAATTCGCAGTAAGAATCCACAGCGCCGCAGTCGCCGATGCAAACAGCAACCTACTGCCACTGCTGCTAGAACTAGAGATGAGATGACTCGATCTGCTACCGACTCCAAGAAACAGACCAAACAGAACGAGTATGTCGACCATCACTATAATTATGCTCGTTACCATTTATGAACAGTGACTTCTGAGCTGGCATGTTGATGACTAGCATTATGTTCACCGAATACTTTAGGCTAGTGTGTTTTTATTATTAACAAAAATTTACATTGATTTTGTTATGTGCTCGTCTCAGTAGGCCGAATTACAAGTCTTGCCCGTCCGTCATTTTGTCTTTTCGTCTCTCCTGTGCGTTTTTTTATGAAAACTAAAATATGTCTGAACATTAGGCCTAACCAGGGCAGGGGTAACCGATGTACCCATTTTCAGCTGAGAAGGTCCCGATTATGATCAGGGTTGCACAATGTAATGGGCGATTGCGGATGACCGCATGTTACGTCGCCACAAGGCCTGGCCACATCCTTGCTTTTTACTTTCGATTGCTGTGAAATGATTTTGTGTCTCGGTCAACCACGGTGCATCCTGCATGAGTACGGTGTAATGGGGCGTGGTGAGAGTATGCGTTAAGAGTCTGAGGTGTGATTGTGACGTGTGTACAAAGTGGTAGGGGTGACAAGAAGACGCTGGGGGCCGGTATGTCGGACAGTGCGCGGGAACCAATCCGGCGTCAGTGGAAGACTTTGTACGATGAAGCGGCCGAGAACGAGCCCCCGCCCTGGGCTCAGCCTGACCTTCGCAAAACAACAACTAATGCAGGTCTATTCAGTAATTACTTCTATTGTACACTCACTGCGCGTGGGGATCCACTGTATTTTTTATGCTCATGTTTTCACACTTCTATTAGCATAAGAACTAAGCCAAAGTCTGGTGGAGGCCAAAACCAAAACCAGGCTAGAACAAAAACTTGAAATCACGTCGAGACCGAAACGACCACTGAAAAAAAATTAGGCCATGTAGACCAAAACCGATAACTCCAGATTTGAACAGTATAACATTTTGGCCTGTATCAACATAATTTGTTGTACTAGTAAATGTCACCGTAATCCCCCAAATCAGCTTTTTACTTTTTGTACAGCTTTTATGAGTTTCAATTTTGTAAATATAGCCTGTTTAACGGTCAACAGCAGCACTCTTTGCTGCCTCCGACGAAGGGAAGCGACGACGGAAATTATGTTTTCTGTCAGACATTTTTTCAGCTGGATTAATAATAATTATGCCTAATAAAAAACAAAATATGAACAGATTTTGGATAAATTTTGCTGAGGTCATGAACGTGGTGGATGGAAGAACTTATTAGGCTTTGGTGATGATCCGGATTATTATTCTTTTAGATTAATTTTAGAATATTTAATCACAATGACGGTTATGATGATGGTGATGATGATGATGTTATTCTAGACTCGCCGCTGTCACCGACCAAGCCAGTGCGGCACATTCTGCGCAGCAACAGCAACACCGCTACAACTACTGCACCTCCCGCCACTACAACAACTACTACTAATAAGAAGGACGCTCGTCTGCCGCCGTCAGGTCGTCCTACCAGCGTCCACGCACTTGCCAACAAGAAAACCGCGCCGCAGTCCTCTGACGTCACGTCTCCTCCGCCAATCAGCGAGCAGAATGAGTTTAGCGGCCTGATTAGCCGCGCCAAGGAAGGTCTTTCAGCGAGTAGCTCTTCCAGCTTAAGATCATCATCAACATTCCATCAGAAGCAAGCGGAGCAACAGCAGCGACTGCCGGACAAGTCCGAGACTCAGATACAGTGGGACGAAATTGAGAAAAACTTAGCCAGATCACTCAAGGTTTTTATGCGTTACTATTAGGTCTAGGTCACACTATAGTACACTATAGCAGGCCTACCGTACTAGTATACACTACTGTTACCGGCAGCGGCGTCGTGAGATGAAAGATTGGGGGAATAACAGGGAATTGCAATTTTTGAGAGATAGGTGTACACATATAGTACAGGGGATTATGGATGCTCAAAATATACATTTTTTAAATACCCCCAAAATGGGAAATTTTCAGCCCTGAGTTGAGTATTTTGTTAAGAACATCTTCCGATAGGCTCAAATTTTGATCTTCAGACTAGTTTCAAAAGTCTAAAAGTAGTGTTAACTTTTAACGGTAACCCATCTTATAACCTACGGAGCGTCAACTGCCGTATGAGATCACAAGCCGCCACCCGACACAGTAAGCGCCCTCGCGTTTATTCCAACCAAGTAGACCGGTACTCGATTAATTTACCCGTTGAAGGATGGAAGGCTAAGTTTATGGTTGGTTATACATCGAGACGGATTACCTGTCTGCAGACAGTTTGTCATGCAAGAAATAACCACTTGACAGCAACCCGACTATAGACTTTGAACCAACAACAACCTCGCGATCGCAAGTACACATGCTAACCCTTAAGCCGCTAACTTCAGCAAGCGCATGAGAGTATTTTATAAGTTGACGTATATATCGTGTGTGCTCTGATGTGTGTCTTGGTAGATTCGTGACATTGACTTCACGGACATGACCGAAGTCGACGACATCAACTATGT
>Ga0056128_1002086_pt1 | contig 23309 bp, 11 predicted proteins | sample WorMetLIZISLAND2_FD_71113 | JGI IMG/M metagenome (GOLD analysis project Ga0056128, IMG submission 71113) | Marine gutless worms symbiont microbial communities from Max Planck institute for Marine Microbiology, Germany - Olavius geniculatus... ... | reverse complement strand
CACAATTTCCCCATATTTCAGCACTGCAGTCCAGTCCAAAGTCTACAGTTACCCAGCTGGCTGTTCATGACTAGAGACTTTTACACCAAGACCACCCTGCATACAGCAACGACCTTACCCTCAGTGACTATTATCTGTTTTGAAATCTGAAATCTGATAATGATGGTGTCCGCTATCCATGATGATGAATGACTCAAGCTTTTTTTATTGACGCTGGAAATCGCTTCTGTTTAATTCTCTGTGACGTCATAAATTACAACGACGTCATATCACTGATGTATAGATTGTGGAAAATATTGTTGTCTAATATGTCGAGGCCGGAAACTTTTGGGATGACCCTCGTATTGTTGCCGGGAATTATTGCAGGTTTTGTCAACCGAGCTATTGTGCAATAATATCGGTGAAAAGTATTAATCCTTTTTGTTCATTTTTGGTATTCACAGTATTGACAGTCCTGTGTATGATCAGTTGTTGTGCTGCCGGCTGTTTCAGGACGAAAATCGTAAAGATTTCTTTCAAACGAAACCAGTTCTTCGTACAGATACGCAAAGAGTCGGTAAGTGATAGCATTTCTGTGTGTCTCGCTGTGTTTTTGAGAATTTGTAGAATCTTCGGCTCTGTAATTTATGCTGCTATTTTTATGGCAAAGAATGGTGTTGTGGGTGTCTGCCACTGTCTGGATAACTTTAAAATGTTACGAGCAGATTTTTCAGTGAAATTTTGAGGTGGGGTTGGGTACGGCTCAAGAACGAAATGATTAGATTTTGTTGTTGATTGGGATTTCTCTTGTTACTATGGATTATTTTCCACTAGTGGGTACTACTGGGTATAGCATAAGCTCATACTTTGCTGTGTATCTCATTAGGCGGTGAACAGATTCTATTACATTCTGTGGAGGGGTGAAGAATGATGCAAGAACCAACAAGTCACATTTTGGCAGTGATCTGATTCACATAAACCTGAACTTTCATACCATAGGCACGTTTCATACTTATTTCTCTGAGATTTTCTCAGAGCCTCTGAGATGCTGGTGTAGAATTCACGTTTCGCACTTGCTTTTTCTCCGAGATTCGCATAGAACCTCGGAGAAATAATGAGTGCAAAACGCGCCTCAGTTACGTCGAGTTTGTTGTGTTGTGTTTACCTTGTGTCAGTTGATGTAGCGGTAACGCTTTGCATCTGATCAACGAAGTTACTTTACGCCGGGCTGGTTAGTACTTGGATGGGTGACTGCCTTCAGGCATGTAAACCATCTTAGTATGTAACCAAGCTGCCTAGCTCAACTCAGCCTTCTATCCCTTTGTGGCAGGTAAATCAAGTACCAGCTTATCTGGCTGGGGTTAAGGCAGGGCACATTCAACTGTGTTGGGTGGCAGGTAACACTGTATGATCTTATATGGAAGGTGATGCTTCGTAGCTCTAAGGTGGACTTCCCATAAAGAGCTATATGATCACATTTAGCCTTTTAACCTTTTTATTCTTTTTGAGATTTAAGATCTCCGATTGCTGTTCATTTTCTGGAGCTGTTAATTTGTCGTGTTCTATTTCTCTTTGTGTTGATGCATCTCAGATAGGTGATGTTTCGAACAACCTGGTTGGCTTCAGTCTGAGCAGCTATCGACAATGTAAGAATCTGTGGAAGCTCTGTGTGGAGCATCACACGTTCTTCCGTCTGCACACCCCACTGCCTCCCAGACCCAGTCTCTTCTCCTTCCAGTCCAAGTTCAGATACAGGTACTTAACATTCGTGGTCTCTGCCAAGTGAACATAGTGAACGAATGGAGGAGATAATGTGTTCGCTCCATTTGTTGTTCTGTTTGTCTGTCTCTCTGTGCACATTGAAATCATATTGACTCACTATGCGGCTTCACCAACACGATATCACAATAATGTTATTGACGTCATTGTGTCACCCACTGATTGTTATATAGTCATATGGGCTGTAGGCTATTAACATTGGAACGAAAGAATTTTAGTTAATCGTTTTATCTAACAAATTTAGAAAAATGCAATAAAGAATTACTATTTCGCAAAAGAAATACTTGGCATACTTTTACTTGCATCTTTCTGTTTGCATTTATTTATTTATTACTTGGTCTGAAACACACCTTAAGTCATTCACAATATTGAAGAATTGTAAGTTCGATGAACGGACAAGCAAGGTCTATAATGCAGCCTTTTAGCACGGCTGTATAATAAACCTTTATGTTGATACAGTGACTAAAAGTGACTAATAGATTCCAGCTTTTTCACATGTGACAATTTGTTTGTTGGGACGACATCTAGCAGCAAACGGAAATCGAAGGTGAAGTAAATACGTAGATTGTGCTCTGTAGCTTGTAAATGCTTATCTTGAGACCTGTAGCTTAATGCATTCATTGGTTGGATAATTGGAGGATGACTAACAGTTTGATTGACGTAACGTGTATTTTCCAGCGGTCGGACTGAGTATGAGACTTTGGAGGAAGTAAAGAAACGAGCAAGAATAGCACGGACATTCACCAGGTACTGTGATTATCACAGTTAGTCATTTACATGCTAATTCATATTGTCCTTAGACAGTTAACTGAATGAATGCGTCACACACGCATGTACATGTATTTGTAGAGCATTTTAGTGCCTTTGTGTTTCACTGCCAACGTTTTACTGACTAAAATTTTAGAATTTGGTTTTCAGTGATAGCTGAAGACATTTCTGTTTAACAGCAGTTGTCATTGCACTAGATCGCATATCAAGATTTGTAGATCTGTGTATTGTTTTCTGTTGCTGCTATTGTTGTTGTTGTAGTTATGGTAGTAGTAGTTGTTGTTGCTGCTGTTCTTGCTAACGATGTTGTTTTTATCGATATTGTTAAAATCGTTGAATATGTGAAACATGTAGGTCACCGAGCAAGCGTTATGCGCGTCGTACCATTGGTCCGTGTACGTCGTCTCGCGACATAATGTGGGATAGCCGCCGGTCCACGCCAGTGCTCGAGAACTACGCGAGTTCACCTGTCAATCAGTCCACTAGTGACAATTACTCACAGAAATCTGCATCGGATGGACGACACAGCATAAGGTGTGGTTTCAAGAAGAAGAATTTCACTGTCTGGTTTTTGGATAGCTGTAATGTTTAGATTATGTGGTTATTTTAATCCGGTTTCAGACACCTAGGTCACTGAGTTCATTTACTTAAGCCCACCTAAAATCCCGCCACAGCATTGCATATGTTAATCATTATGACTTCAGTTAGAAGAAGTTTAGTGTTCAAGCTTTGTATAACTAACCATGTTATTTTGATTATTACATTATAATACAACGATATTATGCCATTCCTTTGTTGTTTCATCTTGTAAAATTTTTTTGTTATCCACAATAGCTTTATTAATGTGTAATTGTTTGATTCTTTTGCAATTTTTATTGCTCTGTTGTGCTCAGCTCGTCTAACTACTCCCCGGTGTACCGTCAACAGCCGACTGCTGATGGCTGGACATCTTACCGGACCAATTCTGCCGGTTTTTCCACATCTCCCCCAAACTCGGCCGACTCGGTAGCGAAGTCCCTGGAAAATCCCACAGGACTGCGGTCAACTCTCCCAGCCGACTACAAGCCATCGGGTGGCTACGGGTCGACACCACGGCAACAGAACATGCGCAACAACAGCAGTAGTAGCAACAGCCTTGGCGGAGCTGGCGAAAATCGACCCAGGTTTTGATATTCACTGTTTGAAAATGAGTTTTACTAGCATCGGTCAAAGTTTTTAGCCAACCGTACTTAGTAAAGCGGTCGAGCTATTAGCATGGTTGTCTTCTATCTCTTTGTCTGTTGTCTATCTGTAACGGATGCATTGTGGATAAATGATGCGAGATAGGGCTTAGGTTGCTCTTGGTCACTAATAGGAAGTTGCGTATTGGCTTTCAAATGACATGAAAATCATCAAGCTTGGATGACCTTGAAGGTCACTGACAACCAGTATCGTCGCCTATCCTAGTGACAGCTGGGTTTCTTGTTACATCACTGCACTTTCTAATACTGCCTGTTATATGTCATTGTATTTTATCTCAGTAGGGTTTGTAAAGTCCTAGAAAGTCATGCGATTTAGAAGTTAAAATTTTTAGACCTGGAAAGCCCTGGAATACGGCCATGGTCCTATACAGTATTGCAGAGTGATGGAATTCGGCTAAGGTGAAATGTGTTTAGTTGGTTAGCTAAGCAAAAGTACTTACTAACTCTGTCCTGAGTCCATTAGCATACATGTTTGAAATACTTTAAACCAACGTCATGCAATCTTTGACTGCGCTGCATTCACCGATTTTTTGGCTGATTTCATTTTTCACGTAGAACGGTAAAATGAAGCCAGTGAAGCTGTTTATTTTTTATCAAAGCCACGGAATTTCATCCTAGAAAGCCCTGGAATTGTTGTTCCTTTTTGGGTTGTGGACAATTTTGGAGAACACTTTAGGCAAACTTTTTACGGATGCTGTGTATGATTTTGCAAGATGTGTCCTGTGCTGTGCAGTGTGCCTTCCTATGGCATATTTTATGAAACAAATGTTGTATTGTTTGTACCAGGTCATCTGTTGCCAGCGGAGACTCAGCGAGTCGATCTTCCAACAATCGGCTTGCCAGTCCTGGCATTGTGGATCAGAACAACAGCAGTGTGACGCGGAGACATACAAGATCTTATGACGGTAGCAGTGGTCGGCTGAATGGCAGCGGACGTCGTAGCAGACATTACGAGCCACCTAAGGCTGCATCGGACCAGTCTTCTGAATGGTGAGTAGTATTGGCAGTGCTAGTAGTAGTAGTAGTGTTTGTAGTAGTATGATAGCCAAGTGTATGGTAGAAGTTTTTGCAGACATTTCTAGCCACTGGGGACAACTTAAACCAGTTCTCAGAATGGTGAATGTAGTAAACATAAACAACATTTATGTATTCGTATTTTTTATCATTTTATTGATATTTTCCAGAAAAGTCGTGGAACTTATTTGCAATCGACTTATACTAGGAAGTATTTTTAATAGTTTATTTGTATTCTTTTCAGGGAATCCGGTGACTTTTACTTGTCGAGTGCTGCTTCGACGATGCAAAACAGCGTGCAGAATTATCTCTCCCATGAACTGCCCCAGATAGACGCACTGACCTCTGACCTTAATTTGAACTCCGGCATGGTGAATGATAGCTTTTGCTTATTAACTGTTATATTCATCGTCAGTTAAATAACTTGATGTTCCTTTTTAATAACACATTTGATCATTGCTATACCAGATATTTTTGTGTGATATTTCACATTTAGGCTTGATTGCCTAATATAAACTGGATACAAGGCTTTTTCTAACCAAAGTGCCTTTTTGTTGCATCACCATAGTGGTAAACCAATATAGGAGGAAACTTGGCATACCATCGAGCCATTCTTAACAGCCATTTTAGTTAAACCCAGGTTTGTCAGTTTTCTATTGATTTTCAGCTCATCCCAGGGGTTCTTGAAATGAAAGTACTTTAGTTTGGTGCCCTTTCTGCATTCAGCAAGTTGTTTACTTACTCACCTCTCAGTCACTTTCGACCTTCTGCCAGTGTTTCAAAACCTGGCTCTGGAAAAACATATCGGGACGTCATTATTTTAACCAGCTTTGGCTGCTTATGCTATTATTTAACCTTTATAGGTGGTGACGTGGCATAGCGGTAACGCGTTTTATCCAATCAGTGAAGTTACTCTACGCCGGGCCAGGTTAGTACTTCGATGGGTGACTGCTTGTGGGCAGGTAAACTATCTCGGTATGTAACCAGCCGCCTAGGTCAACTCAGCCTTCCATCCTTCCGAAGTAGGTAAATCGAGTACCGGCCTATCTGGCTGGGGTTAAGGTGGGGCGCGTTCACCTGTGTTGGGAGACAGGCAACACTGTGATCCCATATGGCAGGTGACGCTCTGTAGCTCTGATGGGCTAATTCCTATAAGAGCTATGATACCACTTTTAATTTTTGAGTGGTTTTGCTATTAGGGCGTCTTTGATTAGTTTATTGATTGACTAATTTTTTGATTGATTTTGAAATGGATTGACTTATTTCCGGTAGTTACACATTTTATCAAATTTCTGTTTTGTGTTGTTGCATTTTTTCTTATTTTTTCAGGTGAATGGCAACTGCAGCAATTACGTTACGATACGCATGAAGCCGGACAGTCAGGGTCGATTCGGATTTAACGTCAAGGTGAGTTGTGTATGCCGTCATCTTTCAGTTACATTTTTTTTGAACGAAGCGACGAAGAAGCTCACGCTTTTAAGGCAGTCAGTTTGTGTCGGCTGGGTTAGTAGAAAATTTGTGAGTGGATTTTGTTGACATTTTTGGAGGGGTTGGGCATAACCAAGGAGGAAGTGCTGATTGGATTGTGTTGTGGATTATAGATTTCTGTCTGAGATTCTTTAGTTTACCATAAGGACAAGGCAGCTTTATCAAGTTCTTACCATTTTGGGTGGAAGTTTGAAATTTCTGATCATTTCTAGTTTGTGTTGTAGGAGGTTGTTTTCACTGTCCTGAGTTTATGTTGTCTGTCTGTCTGTCTGTTTGTCAGTTTGTCGGTTTGATTACTCAGAAGGTTGTGAAGTTGAACGGATGTTGATGAATATTCATAGGCGCTGGGAGGGCTGCACAGCACTCTGGACCATGTAGACATAGGAACGTTTCTGATTTGTATGCTGCACCAGCTGTTTTGATGCACATATTCACACAGCTAGATTACAATACTAGAGTCTGCTTTTGTCATTGCGACCAACTGCCTCACAGCTTCTGCTTGTATGAGTGCTTAACAATGTTCTGAATATACCTTTGATGACATTTTATTGCAAGTTGGTATTCTCTGTTGCTGACTGACTCACCAAGCACTCAAATTTTTAGTTTTTGGACCTTGGGGCACTTGATAAGTAACATAACGTAAACGCTTTATAGATCAATCTAATTGCTTAGTTATTGTGTTGTTGTCTTACAGGGAGGTATGGACCAAGGTCTGCCTGTGATAGTGTCTAAGGTAGCCGCCAACACTCCTGCTGATTTGTGTATTCCACGACTTAATGAGGGTGATCAGGTTCTGTTTATTAACGGCAGGGATATCTCTTCGCTCACTCATGAACAGGTAAACGCACATGTTTTACCTGTAATAACTGACTTTTTTGACTTCTATTAATACTTTTATATGCAAGAATTTTAAATGTTACTATATTGGATTGTGTGTCTCTGTTGTGCTGTATCCATTTTTCTGTGATTTTTTCAGTTGCATTTTCTTTGTCAATCAGTATACTGTTATAACAATGAACACATGGCCACCTAATTGTCTGTCCAATGCATTAGTATTGGACAGAGTATAATATCACCTGAGCGTCTGTCCGTCTGTGCATCAGTCTCTCTGACTTTTGAGGCGACATATCTCCATAATGGTTCCAGATAGACGCATGGTCACAATGGACCACCCATAGGAAATCGACCGCCGGGAGTCGAATGGTCATGTGACTGATGACGTCACGTGACCCCAAAAGGTCAAGGTCGTGACCCCATTATTTTCAAGGCGGCAGTTAAACTTTTTAATTTTTTACCGCTGGCCATCACAGCTCACTCAGTTAATTTATACGGACTTTACTGTTAGCTATCGAAATGCATTGGACAGACTCCGTGATCGTTTGCACAGTATCTTGTTACAACATAATGTGCAGCTGTCCACTGCACTGCGCAACCATAACCTTGACAAGACTAGTTTTATGCCTTTTTTGAGCTGAAACCTGGTTCGTTGGTTATTCTCGCTTTGTAGAGCGTTGACACAAATTCTGGTCTTTTTGCATTTTCCATTTTTGAGCTAGGTTAAATGTCAAAGGTCAAAAGTGGTGGTGTAGCTTTTAATGGGACGCCATCTCAGCTTCGGAGCGTCACCTGCCTACTTGATTTACCTACCACGGAGGGATGGAAGGCTGAGTTGACCTAGGTGGCTGGTTACATACCGAGATAGTTTAGCTGTCTGCAGGCAGTCATCCATTGCAGTACTAACCTAGCCCGGCGTGGAGTAACTTCGTTGAGCGAATCAAACGCGTTACCGTTAAAGCCATGCTCCCAACCCAGGTTAGGAGCCAATACGTGGCAGATGGGCAGGCAAGACTTGTGCTGCAAACTGTTAGTGAGAGTTGTTGTCGTAGTATTACTGATACTGGTAAGCTGGTACTACGCTAGGTGATACATTTCATACGTGCTGCTCGCGAGTCCCACTCTGGCGAGCTAGTGCTCGTTGTACGGCCAAACGGTGAGTCTGTTCGTTACCATCTCAACGTGCCGAGTTGCATGTTGTGATTATTGTAGTTGAGTACCAACTCAGTGTACGTGGTCATCGTTTGTCGTAGTAAGTTTGGTAGCACCTCCATGCTTGTGTCTGTGATTGTCTGATGTTGTTGCGTTGCTGAACGGCATGGAACCAGCTTTGCATGTAGACTGCGTGTCTTGTTCTAATTTTTGCTACTTCAGTTGGCAGTACGAAGCAGCAGGTGATTCTCATTAACCTCTTGCAAGGCACGTGCTGGGAGTAAAACATGTTTACTGTCTGCGAACTCTGCATCAGTAGTCTGCAGCTGTTTTAAGCCATGGGTCACGTAACATGGTTTCGAAGCCACTGAAGGCCACACAAGTACCCAGTGCTATTTTCTTTAATGGTGGATATATTGTATTATAAGCCATATTATGTGGAGCTTTTATCTTTTTGCTGTGTTCCCACCTGAAATTTGGAGGTGTGTGCCACTTGCAAGTAAGACAGTGAGTGAATAATTTTTGAGGCAATTAATTTCATGCATTACATTTCTGGGGATATTCTCTTCACGTTCTGCAGACCAGATGACGACCGTCATGGGCCAGATGTGTCTGTTTTAACGGAGTTGGGTTGGACCAAACAGTAAACAGTTTAAGCGAAATAATTTTGGCCTAAGCGCATATTTGGCTCTGAACCATGAAATGGGATTGTTCGGTAGCAACTGAATGAAAACTAGTGGAGGATGCGTGCTGTCAAGTGTTGACTGTTTCGCACAGATGTTATTATTTACATCCCAGCTTTTGTGTGTGTCTGTAAAGTGTTTTTGCTTGTTTTGTGTTGCAAAAAATCACTGGGAATAACAGCTAACTGCCACCTTATTCTGCATGAGAAACTTCTATTATTTTTTCTCCGATTTTCTACTGACAAAAACGTCTGCAAATACTTGCAATACAGAACTTGGCATGTTTGATTAGAGTTTTGATTAGCATTAATTTTCATGAAATACAGTACAATTTTTTTTTTATTTGGTTTTAAAAAAGAATTTATACTAAATTTCTACTCTGTTCATTATGCTGTAAAATGTTTGGCTTATGTGTTATGTGTTGTAGTTTAATTTTTACAAGTTATTTGTCATTATTTTACATGTAAATTTATACAACCTTAGTTACAGTGTGAAATTGGTGGTACCTTTCTGTTGTTGTAACACTCACTGTAGAGTTTTATTTTGCTAACTTATTTTCTGTTGTGTTTCGTTGTTGTCGTTAAATGTGTTTATTTGTTTGTCGATGTTGTTTAACTCTACAATTGTTCAGGTTGTTCAGACGTGTCGTAATCTTCGTCAGGTTCGTGGCGCTGAGTTGGTGCTGATTGTCCGACCTAATGGTGAGTTATAAACTTGGTACCATTTAATGACAAAACTACACCGTGGGCCATAAAAAACGTGGCACTTTACTTTTGTCAATGTTGCCAATTATTGACCAGTTTTCAAAATTCCTTCACTGGCACACTCCGCAGACAGTTTGCAATAACGTGATTATTACATATCCCACCATACGGTGAATGCATTCCTACACTACTTTGTGAAATATAAGTGTAAGCAAAAACTAACGTTAATAACAAAAATTTAGGTGAATGAAAAAAACGCTTCAGACCTGCATTCTGATGAATGATCTGTATGACACTAGACTGTGTTAGACCCACACAGTTTAGTGTCATACAGACCATTCACTGCAATGTTGGTCTGAAGTGTTTTTTTTTCAATTTTACCAAAATGTTTGTTATTATCATTATGTATGCATATTTCATTGATATTTCACAAGGTAATGTTAAGACACGTTTACGGTGTGGTGGGATATGTAATAATCACATTATCGCAAATTGTCTGCAGAGTGTGCCAGTGAAAGCATTGTGAAAATTGATTATAAATTGGCGAAGATATAGACAAAAGTAAAGTGGCACGTTTTTTGGCCCACGCTGTATATTTGCCCATGTTGTCATTGTTTATGGCCATTCTCCTTACCTTTGACCTGTTGATCTGAGAAATGGCACCGTGGTTACTACTTTCCTAATGAGCATTCTTACCAGTTTTCATTTTGCTGTGCCTTTTAATTTTTGAGTTGAGAGCCCATGTGGGGTGGACTGTCGGTGACGTTTTGAAGCTTAGGTCAGCATTGCAGCTTTATTCAGTGACCTAGTATTCTGATATGTCTGTTTTATTTTGTAATGTATGTGAATGCCCAGTTCCAAAAAAAGTCTACAAATTTTTCTTCTAAGATTTGTTGACGGTCTTTCTATGTTTTTTGGTAGTCACTGACTTAGTATACATGTGTTTATCGTATTTTTTCTGATTTGTAAGTTGCATGTTTTTTTTCTGATTTTAATTAGACTGATTTTTTTCTAAGATTTTAATCAATGTGATCTTTTCTGAGTCTTTCGTAAATTATTTTCGTTTACAGACTTTCAAGTTAGGCTCTTGATGGTCTAGCTGAGGGATAAAATCATGTTATATCAATATTTAGGAAAACAGTACTTACGTGCCTATTTGTTCTCTGTTGTTGTACTTATGCAATGTTGACTAATTAACTCTGAATTAACAATGGCAAATCTCAGTTTTTGATCGATCAATTGGCAGTGTACATAGCGGAGGATCTTCCAGATGACTCTGACATTCAGTACAGCACTCCCGAGCCTCAGCCCACATCATCTCTACAGCCTGGAGTCGACCTAATGGCCAGGTCCCTGCAACAACTACAGGAGGGACTGGACAGCGGCTCGGTCATGACACAGTTTGAGGTAATTACTATGCTGTAGTATTAGTGGTAGTCGTAGTAGCAGCAGCTGTAGTGGCTGTAGTAGTATTTTGGAGTTGATTCTGGAATCGTAATTATCCGAAACCATTTGCTAACAAAGAAACTAAGAAAAAGTGAACAGTGCAAATTTAGCAGCTGGTCACGATGTCCTTAGCAGATGGTTAAACTTGTTGTTGTTGTTGTTGACATAGTGAGCCCATCAGGCGCTACCTATGTGGGGGGAGATGCCCGGAGGAGATGGGGAATTCCATCGGGATGTCACCATCCTTTAACACATCTGATATGTCTATCTGGTCACCAAAGTACTGCTGTCGTTCTGCTGCCCACTTTGAGCAGAAAAGAAGTAAATCTTCACTTAGCTGTTTCCTCGCCATTTCCACATTGGGGACCAATTGGAGATCATTTAACTGTTTACCATCAATGTCAGTTTGCTTTACACGGCTGCTTTCCATTTTCAGGCCTGCAGCTGCTAAACAGTAAACACCTGTGTCCATGGTTGCTTTAGATATATCTGAAATCAGTTCTAATTTGAAATGGACTTGTAGTTTTTAGTTGCCTATGATGCATTTCCTGTGTTTGTGTGTGTGCAGCGTCTGTATCGTAAGAAGCCGGGAATGACGATGGATGCATCTCGGCTTGCTGAAAACCTGCCTAAGAACCGATACCGCGACATTTCTCCTTGTATGTGTCTTCTTATGTGTCTGTATCTCTATGTATGACTCTAAATCTCTCTGTGTATGTTTATGTATCTTTGCTTGTATGTGTCTGTGTATCCCTATATGTTTATATTTTTGTGTGTGTGTCTTTAGATCTTTTTGTGTATACACGATGTGTCATAAAAAGAACCCCTTTTTCTTTTTTCATAATTCACTCAAGTGATGATCAGTTTGCACTAAATTTTTACCAGTTGCAGCTGAAGAAATATTTCAACAAAATGTAGCTGTTGATTCTTTGCTAGTCGTGATGTAACGATGATGGTAAATTTTAGTAGTTGAGTGAAGGCCAGGTGCTTCAGAACTTTAGCACCGTATATATTTTAGATGAGTTTTTCAGATATAAGCAGTTACATATTGTCGGATCAAGCACTATGAGGGAGAAAATATGATTATGGTCACTTGACTGCAGAGATTTGTAACATCTGGACATTTTTTAATGAGCATAGCTTTTTCCAGACAAACCTGCCTTTCTTGTTGATTCTCGATCTGTTTAAATTTGTACTTTTGCATCTCCAAGACTTGGTACATTTATTGGCACATTTCCACCAGTATTTTCTTTGATTATTCACTCTATCTAGCTCTATTGATTCTGTATTGCTTGATACAGCCTGCGTTATCTTTATGTAGATCGTGTCTAAAGCACCTTGGTTTGCTCTGCTTAACTATGGTTAAAGGTTGAGTTGTGTGAGAAACTCGTCTTAGATGTACGGAGCATCGCCTCATTTGCCTGTCATATAGAATCACACAGTTTTGCCCGTCTTAAGCTCACACTTGATTTGCCCCAGATGGATGGCCAGGCTGAGTTTACTGGTCCAAGTCTCAAAATTCAATGAGTTATTTTTACATTTTGTCAGTTTTAGTTTGCATAGTTTGTTGCAAGAATGTGCTGATATTTATGGTGTATTTTGGTCGGTGGTTGATTTAAGATGATCAGACAAGAGTGAAGCTGAGGACTGGTGCTGGCGACTATATCAATGCCAATTTTGTCAACGTAAGATTCTTTGATTTATTTATTTATTTATTTACTGTTTATTGATTCATTGATACAGTCATCATATGGCTAATATAACTTATTCAGTATAGTCGGCTGACTGCTTGAGTGTGGTACCGCTGTTATTTTTCAGTTTCTATTTGTATTTTTTCTAGGATTTTATTCATGATACACGCATCTGTTGTCTGATTGGAAGCTACAGAAAGTAGTTATTAAACCGTTGTTTACTGAAGAAAATGAGGGAAAAGTTTTCTGTTAAACGTTGTCTTTTTTGTATTTATTGATGCCACAGTACCTGGTGAAATATTATAGATGAAGATAGCGAGGCTAGGCATAGTGAACTAGTACATCACAGCATTTATCCCACCACACCTTCATAGTGTTGCTACGTTACCTTGTGAATTATTGTAGATGGAGATAGCGAGGTCGGGCATAGTGAACCGATACATCGCTGCTCAAGGCCCATTGCCGGTCACAACGGCCGATTTTTGGCAGATGGTTTGGGAGCAGCGTTCATCACTGATCGTAATGTTGACCACTGAGTCAGAACGAGGTCGAGTCAAATGTCACCAGTACTGGCCAGAGCCGTATGCCGGCGTCACACGGTATGGGCAGTACAGTGTTGCCGCAGTCCGAGAGGACATCACGCCGCGGTTTGCTTTCCGTGATTTTAAGATTGTAAGTACGAAATGCCGTTTTCTTTTAGTATAGTATTGAATTTTTTAGTCCATGGCAAGACTGTTTATCTGTTAGCTTGTTTTCAACGACTTAGTGGTTGTAAGTGCTAATTGCTGTTTTACGGTTCTATGTAATTTAGCTGTCGAATTAGTGAGTCAGTTTATTTGAAGGACATCGTGTGATTTTGGGGTTGCTTTTTCTTATGCTGGCATCATGCAGTATGAGGAGTACAGTGGCCAGTTTCTTGTTTTTAACCAGCTGGTTAGCTGCTTACTAGGCTTGTGAGTAAAGGCCGATTTCTGTTTTTAACAAGTCAGTACTGTTAGCAGCTAACTAATCAGAATTGTGTTTTGGATTTACTATGTTTTTGATGCAAATGTCAGTTTGTCAACAAAGCGTTCTGTGAGTGACTTCATCAGTACTGTGTCACATTCGGGTGCGGGTACAACATATATCTCTGAAAATTACTTCGAAGTGATGTTTTCATTTCATTGGATCAGCGTATTATTAATTAATGTTACATTCTACACATATTTAACCAATATCATTTTTTCGTGCGATGTGGATTTTAACAGTTTTTTTGGTGTGTTGTTTTAGTCGATGGCTGGTAAGGAGGAGCGAATAGTAAAACAGCTTCAGTACATGGCGTGGCCAGATCACGGAGTGCCTGACGACAGCGCGGACTTTCTTGACTTTGTGGTTCGAGTGCGTCAATGCCGGACTGGGGTGGTAGAGCCAACCGTCATTCACTGCAGGTTCTTGTTTGACTTAGGGTGCATTGCACCAACGTCGTTCGTGATCTCGGTTTAGCTGAACCTAGATCAAATGTTGCACCAAGTTCACGCTGAATTGCGTTGCACCAAGTTGAACTCGGATCAGCTGATCCCGTTCAGTTGAACGTCCGTGGTTATAATGTGGACGACGTGATTGGTCAACCACGCTCGGCCTACGGGCCAACTACAGTGACGTCACAGTCACACAATGCTTACGAAACAATCCAGTACCGATTGGCAGTAATTTGTTCAAATTTTAGGCTTTCCTGAAGTCATCACACAATTTTCGCATTAACAGTTGCATACTAAAGTTCGGAAAATACGCATTCTGTGTTTCAATAGTTACTCATTAATTATTCTACGTCCGTTGTCAAGATATATGTTTACCGTAGGTATGGCATAGCATCGCCGCTTCGCCACTCTAGAACCAGGAATCTGTTTATTTATCCATTAATTAATTTATCCAGCGAAAACGCCTCAGAAAATCGATATAGCACAAATCTAGCATATTCAGATCACAAGTATAATTAAATTGGACGTCTTATAAATTGATATGAATGAGTTATTGTTGCTGTGGTTAGGGTTTAATCGTATGTTTACTGTAACAATGAAACATCACCACCGAAAATGCGATTTATTCATCTATTTGTTAATTTATCGAGCACAAAGAGAACATAAAACGATAATAGTAAGAATCTAACATATCCAGATCATCAGTATAATTGCATTAAAAGTCTTATAATTTGATATGAGGAAGTTTTTTTGGATAGAATAAGATTTGAATTGGAGAATTTTTTGCAGCAATAGTATGACTGAAAATATTTATTGCCTAGTGTGCATGCATAACCGCGAGTTGAACCGAGATCAAAATTTGATTGGTGGTCAGATGGCAGTTCAGAATTGAGCGGAGATCAACGCTTGAACCACTTTGGTGCAACGCAATTTCTGGCTGAACTAGGATCAAATTCAGATTTGACCCGGGTTCAAATTTGAACGACGTTGGTGCAATGTGCCCTTAGTGTCTTTGTCTGCTGTCAGTCGGAGTTACAATTCAATATCTATAAAGAAAGTAATGTGGCTGTGAAATCGGTTTTTTTCCATTGCCAAACAGGAGTGGATTGCAAACCTTCTGTAAACCGATTGTCAGTTTTCTGACAGCTGTCTTGTCACTTGTAGCATCATACAGTCATGCAGAAGCAGGACAGAGAATGACAGGACTGAATGGTGAACCCACGGTTATTTAGAAAGTTGCCAATGTACTTTCAGCTGGCATGATCAAGCAATAGTCACAGTGCATTGCCGTTTTAACAGGACAGAAACTTCTTCAGTAGTTGCACACGTCGCTTGCATTTTGCTGTCAAAGTTTTGTTGGCAAATTGTGCCACGGCCGTGAATGATCTGGCTACCATGAAGCTTCTGTCGCTGTAATCTGTAACATTTAGTCCCTCTGTATCTGCAGCATTGTTTAGTATGTTCATTATGTTTTTCATGTCTCTGCCAACATGTAGTATGGCTAGAGGCATTATGTTTTCAGAGTGTTCGTGCATCTGTGCATGCATCCCGAACAAGCCTTGTTAGCATGATATCTTGGGTATTTGTTGACAGAATTTGTTAAAAAATGCTCCATTGGTATTCGTTGGGTCTGATAGAGATCTGTCCATTTAACGATCAGCATCGACTGCATTTACTATGACACCTTCAATCTCTTGTGTTCCCAGTGATACGGTGTAGTCACTATGTTGTTTGCTGTTACATTCTGTAGTTCCTATGTGTTTTACTGTGACATCGTGTATGTACGTAGCGCCGGCATCGGTCGTACTGGTGTGTTGATAACGATGGAGACTGCAATGTGTCTCATTGAGGCCAATCAGCCGGTTTGCCCACTCAACATAGTGCGTCAGATGCGTGACCAGCGAGCCATGCTCATTCAGACCTCGGTCAGTCTGCGGTCTGCTTATTCACTCATTCGTATATATAAGATCACTCGAGATATTTTGTTGGAAGTTTGACTTTAGCTGCATTTTGGATGGCCTACTTCTAACATGTTAAGTGTCAAATTAAATAGTCTATGCCGGAGCATTAAAAAAACAAATTTACTGGTATATTGCTTTAATACAACATGACTAAACTCTTTCGAATTTTTCGTCTGCCGTGCCATCAGCAGAAATTAAAACTATTAGCTAAAAGTATTAAAACTATTAAAAGTATTATTCTCATTAGCATGTTCATAATATATTTATCTATAGCACACCTAACTTGTTAGGTGATCCGAAACACAGCTTTTACCAAAGAGTATTAGGTGGTTAAATGTTTTGGGTTTAGCTATTCATGGGAAACTCATCTCAGAGCTGCGGAGCATCACCTGCCATGTGGATCACACAGTGTTACCTGCCACCCAACACAGGTGAACGCACCACATTATAGCTCCAGCCAGACCTTCTGAAGTGATGGAAGGCTGAGTGTACCTAGGGATGGATTATATATCAACTGCTGAGATGGTTTACCTATCTGCACACACTACTTGATAGCAACCTGATTGGCAATCATTCCCAAGATCGCTTGATTATAGTCCAACATTCTAACAAATTACGTGTGATATATTAGATGGAAGGGATCTTTGGGAAAAAGACGAGTTGGAAGATGGATACAAATGGTAAACAGATTGGTGGAAAATAACATTTATACTGATGCGAAAAAGCAGTTGTTCTTCTTTAGGTTCAATGGCACAAATCTGTCGATTTTTACTCATGTCATTTCTAATTAGCTTTAAATTACATTCTTTGTTTATATGTTTTTTCAGAGTCAGTTTCGTTTTGTGTGTGAAGCAATACTTCGAGTACACAATGGTACGTCTTTGTTTGTCTGCCATTTGGTTTCTTCTGTGTCTGTTTTGACCACATTCCCATCTTTTTTATCACCTTATTTCACTTTTATTTCTTTATCTTTAATTTCCTACCAGCATGCATGCTGTGACTTTACTTAAGGGTTTCGTAATGTGCTTTTAAGCACTAGTGCATCCGAAGCTTAGTAGTCAGTGCTTCGCTAACATAATATGTGTTTATTTTATCTGTTCTCAGTGGTAGCAAGATCAGTGCTGTAATGCGATTGTTTTCTTTGGTCGAGCTGTAAATTGAATTGATAAGCTGATATTGAAAAGGAATAATTTGCCATCGTGATATTCAGACATTACAATATTTTGACACTTTGTATAATTTATTATTTAAACCGTTGATGTTAGCTGCTAATAAAATCTAATTTTCACTTTGTGATATTTTTTCAAATTTGTATTAATTAATTAATTGCTTGAATGTGCTGTGTAGACAAAGTCGTTGTGCCTCTGGTCGAATACAGGTAGATGGACTTCTATCAATCGTCATTCAGGCCGTTGAGTCTACAGAGTTTGTCTCTCATTGCCTGCCGGCCTACAAAGACCGAGGGCTCCGTCACTTGCTGAGCTTTAATAAACCATCCATCGGGGATGTAAACTGATCTGCTACTGCAGTCAGTTAATCAGTCGACGCAGTTCTAACATTGTGTTGTGACAGAACTGGTGCTTGCAGCTTCATGTGATGATGTTTGCTTCAATTTCTTCCATCATATTCATGCCAGTATGGACTAAGAAGTATCAGAAGTTTTTTGAACAGTAGGTAAAAAGGTAAAAGTAACCCATACTCAATACGTGCGTAGGGTCTTTAGGCAGTCAGCCTGCAGGTGACATAGTTATAAACACGGTGGTAGGCTGCCATTACTTTCCACCAGGCCCACAGTAACTTTCCCAGCCAGAGAGCATCACCACCTTTTGACCGGTACCAAATTATACGGCTTGGTGACAGAGGCACATGTATGTGAACTGTGAACAATTTGCCCAGAGTTGTTACCTGACAGTGCACTGGGCAAGAGTCGAACCAGGGACCTACTTCTTTTTCTGACTCCAGAACCAGTGAAATCAGTTCTTTTGTGGTCTTTTTGCTGATCTGATCATCTTTTAAGTAAGCAAGTAAGTGGTTTATTGAGTGTGTTTTTTATCAACTTTGGTTGGTTCTGAGACAATCTTGAAGACCTTAAGATGTTTATCATTCTTGGTGTACTTTAGTCAGTTTAATACTTTTGGGAGAAACATGCTTTATTTTTTCCATCCATCCTGTTGTTTCAGATATCCGTCCTTATCAGGATAAGATCTTAAACATTACTGCTTATCATACACTTGACGTCGTTCAGTTTCCTAATAATGCTTTAAGACTTATAGTAATAAATGCCGATGTAGTCATCAAGTCTATTTTTATGCAAGCAGGTTTTTTATTGATAGATTGATTGCTATGATATTTGTGCTATTTTTCTTCCTGCTTGCACCTCGGTTTCAGATTTGCAGCCAAGGATAGTTTGAGAGAATTGTTCAGTCTTTTCATAATTCATCAAGATGTGTGATAATAAATGCAGACATAGGTATTAAATGCATTTTTCATGGACAGGTTTATTAGAAATTGGTCAATCTTGATGATAATATTTTTGATATTTTTTTTTCTCTCAACTGACAGTTGATTTGCGTTCATGTTCATTGTAGACTAGATGTAAATTGCCGACTTCTTGCTAGTGTGCCATGGTGCTGAGCTATATTTCAGCTAGTGTAGCGTGGTGCTTAGTTTTGCTACGTTTGGCCAACAAGCCGCATTATTACAGACTGTATCATTAGTGAGTTTGTTTTGTGTGGTGATAGTTTTGTATTGTGTGTGACGATCAGTGTATTTTAAATTGTTTGTTTGTTATTACCTTTGCCAAAGATAGAGGTTACATTTTTTGAGTCTGTCCGGCTGTATTCAAGACAGCTCAAACGTTTATGAACAGATTTTCGTGGAAATTTTTCGGAAACTTTATTCCGAACAAGGGCGCTAAATGAGACGGGGGTGGACAAAATTTGCGATTTTTGGCCAATAAGTCACTGTATCTCAGTAACGGTGCGAGATAGGGCCTAGATTACTATTAATCACTAATAGGAAGTCATACACTGGCTCTCGATTGGCGCCGAATTCAATGACCTTGGATGACCTTGAACGCCAAAATAGGGGGTTTTATGGATTTTTTTGGCAATTTCAGGTTTTGACACAAGTCTGTATCATTCACAAGGTGGCGCCACACAACTATCGTAATGCAATACAGATAGAGAATTTGGTATTTGTATATTAACTTAGCGTGAAAACCCCAATTTTCAGCTAAACTACTGAACCGGAACTGCTATAGGCTTTCATGTCTCGTGAGCATTAGCTCAGATTTCTTGTTGTAGTTATGAAGGAGACAGAGCTCACAAAGTGCAGACTGTTAAACTATTTACATGAAACTTTTGATGACATGCCCTATGCAAATATAATTAAATTAGAAACGTTGATCATCGAGGTCATTATTTAATCAGATTTTTCTTAATTAAAAAAATTATCCTATATTTTTTAACGATTAAGCAATTAATTGTAAATTTCTGCAGCAGCCCTAATCTATTTCATGGCCGTCACTAAGTTTCCAGCGGTATAAGGGGTTGATAACGCCAAGATGCAGTCAAGTGTGACTAAACGAACGATAGCGTTGGCTATATGACCAACTGCCTGCAACTATAGAATAAGTGACGGTCATACCACTGTGTTGATAATATTTCGAGCCAAATAGTGAGTATAAAACCGTGGATAATCAGACTTTTTATCCATCGTCTTCCTTTAATCGTGATTTTGTGATAAGTTGTACAGTTAGAGGTTTGTGATATTGTCACGTATATGCGATGTGATCGTTCATATAATTTTCATGATTATTTTCATTGTCATCATCATCATCTTTATTATCATTAATAATGTTATTATTATTTCACGTCAGCACCATTTATTGGTTAACAAGATAAAATTTGAGATATTTTGGTCGATGAAACTGTGTTATTACTTGTGATTTTGGCTAATCATAGCTTCTCTGGAACCATAGATTTATGTATGCTTGGAACTTACTACTGAGTTATTAAATTAATTGTCTTGCGTAACGACAGTAGTCATGTATAATTTATGATTGCGTGAAATATCCTGATTATTTGGTTCTAATTATTTTTTTATTTTATTAATTTATTACAGTTACTAATGTGATTATTATGTTGATATATCCGATAATTTCTTGACGTGGCATGTTGTAGAACATTTTAGAGTATACTTTGTGGAACTTGTTCCTTTCATTTTGCTACATTTTGTCATAAGTTATGTTTTGCGTTTGCCTAACTAAAAATGCATTACTAGATGTAAAGTATTTGCTCAAAATAGAAAAAAAATGGTGATTTTGATCTTTGTTGAATCTATTCTTGCTTTTTCAGACACAGATTATCATGAAATTTGTCAAAAGTAAATGAAAATACAACCACGTCAGTGACACAGATAGTTGTTTTATTATTTGTACCTTGGACAGGTAGTATTTCATATTATAATATGGTATATCAGAAATAATTGTTGACATGTACTTGAATTTATGCTATTAAATTGTTGTTAATTGTTTTCTTTTCCCAAGAGTTCCCAAAATTTTTCATTTACGGGTAGTGGCTATTCTGATATGCTAAATTAATCTTAATATATTCTATCTGTATTTTGTTTATGTACCTATGTGTACAGTTACTATTATCAATTAGTAAATACTGTAGTTGGAGATTTCGAACATCGGTAATTTTAATAAAAACCGAAAGATAATTTGCTTTATATAAAATTATTCATTTTGGATGAATAAATAAACGCTGTTAAAACTGTGGAAAACGGGCCAAATGAATAAGACCAAATGCATTTTTATTCTTTCAAGAACGCGGTCTGTTACTAAGGGTCTTCCAAATCCTGGAAAACAAGTTTCTCTTTTTTCTTTTGTTGTAATCACTTGTGAGCTTTGTGCGATTATTGTGCTTTTGTACAGTGCCACAGTACTGCTTTTTTTGTTCTAACAGTGAGGGCGTAATAGCTGAATACTGATTATCTGAGCTGCATATCACATCATTTCTTATTTGCTGGTACAAATGCTGACTTAGGACTTGTTTTGGTCTATATGCTCTTTCCTTTTTGGTGTTCATTATTATATTTTTAGCACAGACGACATTATTAGGCGACATGCCGCCTGTTGCAGCGGATGTTATCATAGCGCGGTCTATCTGTCTGTCACACTCGTGCACACCGATAAAAACTGTTGAACGGAATTTGAGGCCATTGGACAGATACACGTGTGAGAGCCTAAATAACATTGTGTTTCACAGCCCTTCCCTTCCTGGGTCTTTTAAGGGAAGGGGGATTTAGGAGTTGAAACTTGCATTCCATAATCAACGAGCTTAAAGTATGTTAATAATATTGTTTCTTTGATCTCTGTATGCTTAGCGGCTTTAGTGGTTTTTAATTTTTATGTACTATTTTGAGTTAATTTAATTTTAATATTTAAGCTGGCGGGCCGACAGCGTTTTAGTTAGTTCGTATTTTATTGATTTGTGGCTGCAAATATATTTCTGTGAGTAACGATTGTTGCGTAAGAAAGTTATCAATCATGTGTGTTTGCGTACTGTGCGTAACACTTTGTGATCGACAAGCCGTGGTTACATGTACGATAGTTAAAACACTGCAAAAACGTTAGAACGTGCAAAAATGTTTTAAAAGTTATAAGGTGTGCATAGCTCCCCATCTCAGAGCTACGGAGCGTCACCTGCCGTATGAGATCACACATGGGCACTGATGAAAGTACGTGCGCCACTTTAATCCCAGCCAAGCAGGCCGGTACTTGATTTACCTACCACGTAGGGATGGCCAGGCTGAGTTGACCTGGGTGGTTTGCAGATGTTTGTGTTTCACATGTAACCAAGGCCGTATATGTAGACCTGGTGCTTTGGTTTGGCATCGCGTGAATGTGGTGAAGTGATGTGCGACGTTGGAAGAAATGAACCAAATTTGTTTATTATAATAACTGAAATATCGTAATTATGTCAGTCAGTATATTTGATAAATCAGTGTTATTTTTTCATATCATCGTAGGAAGCAGTAAACAGTCGACCAGCTAAAACACTAGTTTAACACTCATTTATACCACTGCAGACAGTGGTTTAACATGCACGCATACAACACACTGTACACTGTAAGAAAATTGATTAAATGATCATGAGCATTTGAAAAACGGACTGCGATATCATGACATAACGAAACACAGGAACAAACTGAAACTACACGATGCTGAGCAACTATAATGCAACGTACAAAACCCATACTTTCTTCGTACAAAAACCTATTCTTTTTCGTTTTTAATAAAAGCTAAATGGCGATTTTCTGAAACCACCGATTTAGTGAGTAATATAGGTGAAAAGGTTCTAGTTCTTCGACGTTCAGTAGCTTCTATCCCTATACCTTGTGGGCGCAGCTTGCGCCCAGTGAAAAATAGGAGGGAGAGATTTGTTAAGAGTGTATGTAGATCACTCCCCTATTTTTCACTACTGGGCATATACAACCTTAACAAGGAGACCGGGGGACTTAAACCCGAAAGTGGGCGGGGGGAACTTGAGACTGATTTAGGGGGATAGAAGCCACTGTTAACGTTGGGGCCTACAAAACGCGTTTGTTTAACGTGGTTTAACACGCACTTAAAGCGAAGGCAGATTCAACGCTAGAGCCACCAGAAGCAGCTTTGCAATGTTCTGTTTAGAACAAATGCACATTGGACGTAAAATGGTGACGAAAAAGAACCGAACACTGCGCACAGGAGCAGTGGCGAAATCAAAAGAAGTAAGGTCGACAAAATAACTAGAAGGCGTTCGTTAGAGTGCATCTCCGCCAATTCGTGTACACAGACAACACGGACACAACGACGGACAGGACGACCAATCCCATAATCTCCTCCAGTTCACTTCGTTCCATTGGCGGAGATAATTACATAATTACATTACTATACCGCACAAGCGCCGTTCATTATTGGAAGAACAATGCATGCACAAATTAATACACAACTTGAAACGGTAGGCCTACCGTTCAGCAGCTATTCGTAGCTACTATCAATTCGGCATGTAATTGTCAAATGCCACGAAGTCTACACGATGTGTCACAAAATGACTGATTATCTC
>Ga0056128_1002085_pt1 | contig 23312 bp, 17 predicted proteins | sample WorMetLIZISLAND2_FD_71113 | JGI IMG/M metagenome (GOLD analysis project Ga0056128, IMG submission 71113) | Marine gutless worms symbiont microbial communities from Max Planck institute for Marine Microbiology, Germany - Olavius geniculatus... ... | reverse complement strand
AAAGTGCTTATGTGGCCTGAAACAAAACAACGAATAATGTGGTTCGCTCTTTGGTGGGCTTTATTAACTATTTCATTTACATGCTGAGAGGATGACAAGTCACGAGTAACTGTAACACCAAGATCACGACAGGATATAACTCGAGGTAACTGACAATCGTTAATATAATACTCTGTGCTGTCATCAATGCCAGTGTGACCAATAGTGAGTATGTTACATTTGCTAACTGATATAGATAACTGCCATTCTTCAGCCCAATTTGCAATGATATCTAGTGCTTTTTGGAGACACGCACAATCACTTGCATCACTGATTTCACAATAAACTTTGATGCTTTAGTAAGTTTTTTTCAGATGTAATAAACCTTTTTACTTTGTTATTGTCACGTTTTTTAAAGTTTTAAACTTTTGTTTTTTCAACGTTTTTTTATTTAATAAATGCTTATTAGAAATTTAACCAAAAATGTCGAAAAACACTTTAAAGCTACATAAACGAATTAATAAGATAGTGGTGGTAGTTTACTTACTTATTCTAGTGATACTTAGTTTTATGGTCACACGGTTGAAATGAAATTTAATAAGGTTCTTTCTCTTTTTTACGCGCGAAAGCAGAATGCTTCACGCGTCTTTGCCATTGTATGGGCGTCTGTCTGTCCGTCCGTCCGTCCGTTCGTCCATCACACTCGTGATCTGTATCAAAACGGTGCAAGCTAAAATCACGAAATCTTCACTGTGGGCTGCCCTTAGGTCTCTAGTTTATCGTGACAAAATTTCCTGCCACTGGGTGCAGGGGTTCCCCTCGAACGAGGGCGTCGAATAGGGGTACCCCCTAAAAAGACGTCATTTTGCCATTATTGGCTCGAATAGTGTGAAAACGGTTGCAGATAGGTGCATACATGCTGCTTATCATAACAAGCACTGGTGACAGGCTTTTTGGATTTATCAACATCGATGACCTTGAACGACCTTGAACCCCCAAAAAGAGGTTTTTAGTGAATTGTTCGCAATTTTTGGATGCAGCGCCCATTTCAACACTGAATTGCGACGAAATGGCTGGCGATAGACCAGGATAATCTGCGTATGAAATTTTCAGCATTCAGCGTAGATTTTAGCAGTTCAAGTCCCGACCCCCTAAATTCAAGGAGGCCAGCGCAGGTGGGCGTCAAAGACAGCTACCCCCTAAAAAGTGGTTATTTTACCGCAATTATCTCGTGTAGCGTGAACACGGTTGCAGATAGGCACATGCATACATGCATGCTGCTTATCATGACAAGCACTGGTGACAGGCTTTTTAAATTTATCAACATCGATGACCTTGAATGACCGTGAACTCTAAAAATATTGATTTAACGTGATTTTTTGGCGATTTTTGGCGAAATGGATGGAGATAAACTACGATAACCTGCGCACAGGAACTGCTATAGGCTTTCGCGCGTCTCGTGAGCTTTGCTCAAATTACTTGTCTGTAGTTCAAGCTATAGTGCACCTACTGCATTAGGTTTTAGGCAAGACGTTGAACAAATTAAGGTTGACGTTTTTTATTAACGTTCTAGACGTTTTTTTTTATTTCTGCCACGCTTTAACGTTTTTTAGCGTTTTAACGCGCAACAGCAGAGCGCTTCGCGCGTTTTAGCCATCGTCTGGGCGTCTGTCCGTCTGTATGTCTGTCCGTCTGTCACACTCGTGATCTGTATCAAAACGGTGCGAGCTAGGATCACGAAATCTTTACTGTTGGCTGCCCCAAGGTCTCTAGTTTATCGTGACAAAATTTCGTGTCACTGGGTGCAGGGGTTCTCCTCGAACGACGGCGTCAAAGAGGGGTACCCCCTTAAAAAGACGTCATGTTGCCTTTATTGGCTCGAATAATGTGAAAACGGCTGCAGATAGGTACATACATGCTGCTTATCATAACAAGCACTGGTGACAGGCTTTCTAAATTTATCAACATCGATGACCTTGAATTACCCTGAACCTTCCCAAAAGGGGTTTTTAGTGAATTTTTCGCAATTTTTGGATGCTGCGCACATTTTAACACTGAATTGCGACGAAATGGCCGGGGCGGAGCAACGTCGGGAAGGAGGCACGCACCAGGGCTTACAACACAATTATTCAGCACAAATTATAGTTTATGTCGCTGTCGCACTTTACGTGAGCATTTCTCAAATTTCTTGTTATTTTTTCTAGAACGTTTTTTTACATCTATGGATTAAGCTTACTTCATATTGTGAAACAGGTAGACACGCAGTTTGACGCTGACGGCGGGGCTGGACGGGCTGGGACATATCGTTGTGTGGCGGACAATGGCTACAGTTCGGATACAGCCTCCTTTCAACTGCACGTCAACAACAGTCCGTTCACTCCGCTTGCCTTAATGCCCCGTTTACACGACGAAGCTGGCTTTACGAGCTAGTTTGTTAAGCACCCATCAGGCAGTCATCAGTCACTAATCAAGTCGGATCAATTGTATGGATTGCAGTGGCATAGATCATCGAGCATTCGTCATGCACACATCAGGCACACGTCAAGCTGGCTTAATGGATGCTTGAGAGTGCTCGACGGGCACTTGTCTCGAGCTCGTCGCCCCAACCTCGTCGTGTAAACGGGATATAGCTTTTTAGGCTATAAACGCGTTTAAATGTACAAGTTATACAAGTTTATCACGTTACTTTTAGAGACTTTGTTGTTAAGGCTTCGGCCTCAACTGCTGCCTTCGTCGGAATGACTGTCCGCCAGGTGTCGCTGTAGATGAGGGTTGTAATTTTGTGAATTTATATAACTTTTTGCTCACCTTGTTACAGTATGCAGAGCCGAGAATCGTGACGCTAAAAGACTCGAGGGGTGAAAAAGTGGGAGGTGTTCTGTTTGTTTCTTTATCCGACTGAGGGGGGAGTTGAGGATCTTGGTAAGCATTTCCAGCAAGCAAAGTTTGACAACACTTTTTTGTTGACAAGTCACCAAAAACAAAGCGAACGGTTTTGCCGGCCGCTCAGTAACATTTATAGTCGTGTGCACTTTATTATTCGCTATTTAACACCTATTGATTAGCTGCACTGCAGAAATGTGCATCTACGTTGTACGTACCGGACCATGTGTGTTGTTAATTTACCGTTATTATGCGGCCGTCTTAACAGGCCGCATTACGCGTCGTGTCCGTCCGTTCCTCGGTCCCGACGTCTCTCTGTCCGTTTGTCTTTTTAGTACAAGATTTGAACTCGAAGACAAAAGGCGTAGTAAATCTACATTGTGATGAATATCCCTACATAGCGCATGAGTAACAAGTGTGCCATTAGTTTTTACGCGCGAAAGCAGCTACTGATTTCAGCGCGTCTTAGCCATCGCAATTCTGTCTGTCCGTCCGTCCGTCTGTCTGTCACACGGGTGGATTAGGCAAAAACGGTCCAAGCTAGGATTACCAAATCTTCACCATCGGCTGCCTGGAAGACTCTAGTTTCGGGAGCCGTAAAGCTTTTTCATAAATTAAAAGGGGGCCACCCCGAACGAGGGCGCTAAGTGAGAGGGGGTGGGCAAAATTTGCGATTTTTTGGTCAGTAAGTCGCTGTATCTCAGTAACGGTGCGAGATAGGGCCTAGGTTACTATTAATCACTAATAGGAAAGTCGTACACTCGCTCTCGATTGGCGCCCAATTCAATGACCTTGAATGATCTTGAACGCCAAAATAGGGGGTTTTATGGATTTTTTGGCGATTTCGGGCTGCGAGGCACATTGCAAGAGCGAATTGCGCCGAAACCAATTGAGATAGACATGGACAAGCTGCGTATGAAATTTTCGGCATTGAACGTCGATTTCGACGGTTCAAGTCTCGATTTTATAGGTTCAAGGAAACCTGCACACGAAGGCATCAAAGAGCGGTACCCCCGTAAAAGTCGCGACGAAATAGCTGGAGATAGACTGACAGTTTGCGAACAGGAACTGCTATAGGCTTTCGCGCGTTCCGTGAGCATTAGCTCACATTTCGTGTCGGTTTAAGACGTCAAAGATTAAAGTCACCGGATGTCGGAAACCTCTAGAAAATGACGCATTATTCGTGTATACTAAATGTTTACTTGCGGCTCTCGCACAGTGCAGTGGGCGTGTACCCTACACCGGTGTGCAGTGGGCACTCACTTGACGGACGGGCGGCCGCATACATGGCGTGGCGACATTTGCAGTTGCTTGCTGTATGTGTAGAGGTTGCAATATTTGGTCTGTGGTGGGTCATATTGCTCGTTGTCCTTCTACTACTGCTGCTGATCGCGGCAGTTTTGCTCGTCTTCTTTCTGCGTCGACGTCGCCGCGACCGCGGACAGTCATACCCAGGTTAAGTCATCCGTTGTCGAAAAGCTATCACGACTACTAATGCTCGTTTTTTTAGTCTCTTGTTTATATATCAATTTTTATTTACCAAGAAAGACGGTAGAAACCACAGACAGAATGACAGATATACATATAAACTGAAATCGGAAAATCCGCAGTAAATTTGGAACCCATAACAATTAATTTGACGAAAACGAGAACTAGACCAAGAACAAGAGTGAGAACGAGAACGAGAACATCAAATTTGGCATCGACACCACGTTGGTCTTGAGAAATTAACATCCTTTGTATTGACTTATCACTTAGGTTTTCGTGGCGATCCGGTTTGGCATCCAGATCCAGGGTTTTTGCTGAATCCGTATCTAGATTGTGGAATTTTCTGACGAATATTTTTAGGGAGAAAGGGTTGAGTAAAATAGAAGAAACAATTTAGGTTCGCTGTACTGGGGAGGCGACAGCACGTACTGTTCTGGGCGAAGATTTGAGATCTCTGGTCGCTTCCAGTTTGTTGCAGTTTGTCGATTTTGTTGGCGTTGTAGTGGATGAGAAAGAGCGAATGATCGGCAATGACCCGGAACAGGAACTGCGAGATACCGGCTTCCACGACTACCAACGCCTGTACGTCAATGAACACAACTAACTACAAAATGTTGACATGTCTCGATTTTATTATGCAGCCGTTTTAAGAGGCCGAATTACTGGTTCTGCCCGTCTGTCTGTCTGAGGGTCCGACTGTCTGTTTGTCCGTACCATGGCGTAAGGGCTTCTAACTTTAAAACGAAAAGGGACAAAACCAAAATTGCTGTGGACGTTTCGATGTTTCAGCTTCAAAGGACGAAATTCGTGGACAGACAGCTGCAGAATATGTTGGCATTAAGCTGATTTGTGTCATTTGTTGATTTTACTCGTATTGTCCATCAGCGATGCCGGAAATTACGAATTTGCATTCGCAGACGCAGCGTGGTCCGACAGAGAAAATTGCTGGTGCTGAAAATTTTAATTTTGCCTTTAAATTTCTACAATTTTCCAACAAGAAGAATATTTTCTAATTGTCTCCTACCGCCTGCTAACGTCGCTAATAACAGCAACTTGGCCTACGGTATAGTGTATTCTGCAGGTTTGTTTTTGACGGTCGTTGAAGTCCGTCTTCTCGAGGTCTGTCTGAAATGTGTGTGTATGTGGTGTGCGCAATAAAACTTTGCGCAGTGAGCAGCAGTACGAGCCGCATCAGTACGATGTTTCAGCGACGGCAGAGAGCAGCGGACGGCCGCATACGATGAACTCGCTGACCGACACGCTGCCACCCTTAGCCAGCGACGACGAAGACGCGAGCCTCGTTGTATACACGGACCAGATCGACTTCGGCAAGTTCCGCGAGGACGGATCCTTCATTGGACAGTACAACACCCGCCGTTGAACGGAGACCTAGGCCATCTGATAATAGTGTTGCGTCAGTGGTGTAGCCGGAAATGTGAGTGGGAGAGCCTCCTTTTCCTTCCCTTCCTCCTTTTGCCTCTTTTGTCCAGTTCCCTTTATTTCCTTTTTTTCCTACTTTTTTACCATTTCCCTTCCTTTTCTTTTGTTCCATTTTCTTTCCCTAACCTTTTTTTCTTAACAGTAGGACCCATTAAAATTCAGCTAGAGGGTTCGCGGAAGAGCTGTAAGCTCGCCAGTTGGGTTTGAAGCGGAGCCCTAGCCAAAATCAAATTTAATGTATTATAGCTTTAAAATATGATATTTGGTGGCAAGAACTTTAATTATTTTTCTGAGATTTGATATGAACTTGTGCAGTACAACTCGACATGTGAATTTATCAGTTGTTCTGTACAACTTCTTGTACATTTGACAAGAAATCCGCGCAACAAATCGAAAGTCTCTCTGCTGCACAGATTTTTACCTCCGCCAAGTAGGCAATGTTTTTGCCGGTTTTTGTTTGTTTGTCTGTGTGTTAGCAAGATAACTCAAAAAGTTATGGACGGATCTTTTTGAAATTTTGATGGAATGTCGGGCATGGCATAAGCTACAAGTGATTAAATTTTGGGGGTGATCCGGCAGGAATCCTGAATTTTGGATCACTTTGAAATTTTCGTTACCGTTGCGTTAAAGAGGGCATAAGGGAACCGCTGGCAAAGTGAATATGGTGACGCCACCTGGCGAATAACATTGCCTTGGTGGAAGTAACTGCGGGCTATAACTGCTTTCTAGTTTGTACAAGTTGTCAAATCTACAACAAGTTGTACAGCAACAACTTACAAGTGATAAATCCATAAAAAATCGAAAGTCTACATCTATTCTGCAGTATCCCAACATGTCAAGATACTGTAGTAGAGCCTGTTGTGCGGTTGTTTGTCCAATAAATTCACAGAAAAATTGAAGTATTGGAGGTTGGTGTTAAATCATATCAATGATATCATTATTGTTTATTGCACAAACTTTGTCGACATTTTATGTATAAAGTAGTATTGTAGACTTGTAGTAGTCCAAGTAGTATTGTTTTTGTTTGCTATCGCACGTATGCTTAGCATTTCGGCTTAGTTTTTAGCCACTGTGCATGATGTTGATAACTCGGTAAATTGTGCATCAGAGATAAATTCCAAAAAAATAAAATTATGTAGGCCTATGCATGTTTTTATGAATTTTTCTAAAAGCTTAGAAAAAATACAGTAAAGTGGGTTTATATTTTTGCTATGATAAAGGTAAAAGTTATGCTTTTATTAAACCATTATCCTAGGTTATAATATTAGGCTGACGTATTTTAATTGGGCTCAAAATCATGACCAGCGTGACTCTTACAGATGACAATAATAAATAGTATGTCCTACTTTTGTTGGTCTTACTGTGTATTTTTAGTTTAGTTTATGTATACGGATAGCAGCATACAGCATAGGCCTGAGCAACACAGTTGAGAATTCGAAATAAACCATATACAAGAAAGTCCAGCTGTCGCTAGGGAAGACGCGCTACAGTCTATAGAGTTCCTGTTGCAGTACTGACCTTCAAGGTCATCCAAGGTCAATGACATTCATGTCATTTGAAAGCTAATATGCCACTTCCTATTAGTGATCAATAGCAACCGTCCTAAACCCTATCTCTCACCGTTTCCGAGATAGGGCTACTTATAGCTTGAAACATTTTATTGAAAATTGCAGCCAAACCGCTGCAGATGGAGACATGGTTATTATTAGAAAGTCGCCAGCGCCCTATCCGATTCTACCATCGCAGACGCTTTAATTACGACTTACCGTTACCGCACGAGTAGCATACTATAGTGCGTTATGACCCTTCAAGGTCATCCAATGTCAATGATTTTCATGTCATTCTAAAGCCAACATGCGATTTTCTGTTGGTGATCAATAGCAACCTAGGCTTTATCTTGCACAGTTTAGCCACAATACAACCATGACAGACAACGGACAGACAGACGAATGGACGACAACTCTGACAAAGACGTATATACGACATAGCTGTAGCGCGTTAAAAAGTAAAAAAATATTATGTTCTACTGCGCTTTACTTTTATCCTGTAACCTACACACTGTTAACACTATCGTAATTTATTGTAACCTACGTAGCGGTCTGTCTACGCTTGAATTAAACGAATATTGTATTGTATTGTATTGTATTGGTAATATTTACAGCAAACCTATCAAAACTTTTGCAAACAAGCATTAACGCAGAATATTCGCAATGTGTGTGCTAATTAATCTTCACTCATCTATAATCACGATATTTTGATCAAAGTGGTATTGATATCGTATCGAAATTAAAATTCCGATATCGATCATCACTAGCATCGACCGTTCTTTATTACTGTTCTTTGCTAGTGGGTGTGGCACTGTAAACAATAAAAATTGCTGATTACAAAAAATGCGTTAAAAGCAACATTATTGCTGTGTTATGATTTCTTGCGTTTAGTTTTAATCAAAGTGCGCAGTATGTCGCTGAGCAGCGATAGCGGTGTCAGGGGGACTTGTAAAAGTGCAGCTAATTATCAGTCGGATGGCGAAGTTCGTGCGGAGATTGTTCGACTAGTGGACAGTATGACAAGCACCGGACAACGTAGTCTAGATGATAAACAGATCAGAGCTCTGAAACTACTTTGTAGGTATGTATTATAACTTTCACATTAAAAATATTTGGTATTAGTCACTCGTTGCTTGTTGTTATTTCGGACAATACTTATGTCTATGTCTTTCTGATGATACAGTGGTCAGCTGTGTTCGATTTAGTCTCTCAGAAACATCATTGGGTTCTTCGTTTACTGCCACAAGAAAGTAGTATGTGCTGCTTGCACTATTTGACCATATAGCAATAATTTTCATGTGTCTTAATGATCGAATTGTGTGCACTTTCATCGTATTTTATTTACGAAAAGATATAAGATACATATGAGTGTATAACATTGTATTTGTAGTCATTGGTAGTATTTGTATTTTGGCATTGTTACGTTTTTGACTGCTGCATTTTTTTCTGTCTGATTTATGATTTTGTTGATGCTGTATGTGAAAGGCACACATCTCTGCTTGTCTGTGAATGTTTCAGACGTTCAGATGACTATGTGAGACATGTATATTACCTGTTGATGAATCGTCTGGAGAAACATCATGCTGAGATTCGACTTTCAGCATTTCAGATTGCTGCAGAACTGTTTGTGCGCTCACATTGCTTTCGTGATCTTCTTCTGTCTGATTGTCAGCGATTTCTGGAACTCGTCTTGGGCAAGTTTTGTTTCACCGTGATTTTTCTTGTATTGCAGTGCTATTGTTTGTACTGAGTATGTTGGTTTATGTGATTGGCTACAGAAAGTATCTTACAAATCACTTGGGATACAAATCTCTGTTGTCTTTATACACATTTGTATCTTCACTGTTGCTTAAATGTATAAGTATTTTTTGGTGTTATTTTCAGTGGGCATTCATCAGAGAAGGGTGTTTAGTTTTTTATTTATATTTTGTGACGGATTTGAACTTAGCAGTCAAAATGTTTGATGTATGACTATTGTTTTGTATTATGTAGCAATCAACCCAAAGCAGCCATTACCGGCTCCAAAGTGGGCTGCTGTTGAGCTCAAACAGCAGGCAGTTAGAGCTATCAAGCAGTGGCACGACAGTTTTGGAAAAACTTACAAAAAGCTTTCTATTGCTTATAACTTCTTAAAAAGCTCTAAGAAGGTTGGTTCATCAAAATTATATTTAATACAACTGTAATTTAATTTAAGATAATATTTATGATTTTTTCAAGCATTTTGGTAGTTTACTGTTATCACAACAATATTTTAACTATTATTGTTTCAATGTTAGTTTAAAGCAGTAGTTTAAAGCAGCTGGTGGCACAGTTTTTAGAAAGTGTAGTTTTTTTATAATTTTTTTTCTGTTAGATTTGTATCTGTTTCTTTTATTAGTAGCAGTCTATTTCAGCTATATACATCTGCACGAACTTGTTATTAACCATGCTGTAGACATTGGACCAAGCAGACAATATAAAGATAAATGTGCAGAGATGAAATTTATCAGTCTGTATTATGCCACACAATAGCACATAAGTGGATGCAACAACAAAATGAAATAAAGATACAAGAACTACGATTGACAACACAGTGGCAGCGCCGCCAGCCAATTGCAATCCCTTGACTTTCTACCTTAGTATCCAGCATGCATTGCGACGATTTGTTTATAAAATAGTTGGGCGTTTATGTTTATATAACGTAATGTTGATTACGATTCATTTGTGTTCACTTACTTTATTCGCAGCATATGATTAAAATTCATTTTGTTTTGTGGTATTCAGTTGCAGCTGACTGTAAAATGCATGATAGCATTAGTCATCGGCTTACGCAATGCCATGCCAACGGCTGTGTGCATGTTGCTAGGCAACAATTACGCACAGTGAATGTGCGTAATAAATTTTTCAATACAACGCAAAGTGCTTAAAATGTTATACAGTCATGTAATGTAGCTTGAGTGCAAAAAATAGTAAGCGTGTTATGAAAGAAATGTACCTCTGGCAAAGCATGCTGGGGGTTAGAGGAGAAACATAAAGAGGTCGCCTTCTGTAACAGAGTGGCACTACAGTAGAGAATCTAGAAATTTAATGTATAGGTCTGCGATTGACAATAACTAGTGTTTAATGCTGGTCATATGATGATCTGTGTAATCTCTATGTCAGGTTGACTTTGCAAACATTCTGGCAGCCAGTGAGAGTGAAAGGCAACGTCTTGAGCAGACTGCACAGCGTCAAGAAGCAAAGAATCGGCTTCAGTTGAATAAAATTCTGCAGGAAATGGAAGGTGATTATGATTTCGTACATTGAGTAGGGTATATTTTGTCAGAAAGTTTGGTAATGTGATGACATTTGTGCTGTCGGTATTACAAAGTTTTCGTTTGGTGTTATTAAAAAGCTTGCATTTGTCTTAGTGATATGGAGTCGCCTGAAAATGTAGGACCTGACATTGAAGGACCAAGAAAAATTCAGGGCTTGACGTTGCAAAACCTGACAATGGCGGACCAAACTGCAAGGCCTGACAATGCAAGACCTGACATTGATGGACCAGACAATGACGGACCTGAGAACGACGGACCAAACTGTGTTGCTGCATTGTTGGACAAGATATAATCAGGACCATTCTATGTGGGCATATCAGAAATTTGTTAATGTTATTCGCTACACAAATTCACATTAATTTACTAACTTACTTACGTATAGACACAGGGCAATAGCCTTCTTGTTCATTGAACAATTTTAAAAATTTGGCATATGCCCAGTCATTCAATAGGCATTTAAATTCAGTATCTTTATATATTCAAACTTTTGTGTTCGTTTAGTGTAAAAGATAAGTGATATTAAACTTTGTTTTAGTTGTAGGCTTAATTACTCTATTTCCCGGCAGTTTTTCCTCGTTTTAAAATTCTGCAGGGACTCAAGACCTGATACAGAAAACTGAGCATCACTTTGCTGCCTGGCCAACAGAGTAGGATGATGAAAGAAGAGGTCCATCAATTCAGGTGCTGCATTGTCAGGTCCGTCATTGTCAGATCTGGCATTGTCAGGTCCTGCAATGTCAGGTCCTGCATTTTCAACACCCCCGTGATATGTAACAGCTTGCTACTTACGTTGGTGCTGCATATCACAGTGTCAATTTAGACTGTTCATTTTTTGTCTCTCTGTTTATGCATGTACTGTTTTTGCCTTTGTGGCAAAGTTAAGGTCAACTCAGCCTTCCATTTTTTTGGGTAGGTAAATCGAGTATCGGTCTGCATGGCTTAGGTTAAGATGTGCAAGGTGGCAGCCTGGCAGGCAGGTCACATCATGTGATGGATTATTTATAAAGAGCTAGGCATGCCCTCTTACTTTTTAATCCTCAAATGAATGGTTTATATTTACTTTGAGCTGTGCTGTGTGGCGCAGGTTCGTCGGCGGACATAACGTCATGTATTACGCAAGCCGAGAACTGCATGAGCTTGTTGTTGTCAGACGATTTGTTCAGTCTGGCTGCACATGATGGTAACAGCATTACTGATGCCTTCTCACACTGGCGTGATGTTGAACAGGCTGATAAAAGATTGGATTGGAATGATGGACATGATGAACTAACTGACCATGACGGTCAGTTTCAGACTGAATGCAGGGATACAGAGCTTTTGGCAGCAGGCCATGGTGAGGGGCTTGTGCCTTTAACCAGCACTGCCACCTCATGCATGCATCATGCTGAAGAGGCTCACGAGAGATGGAAGAATAATGAGAGACTGCAGGGACTTGGTGAAGTTGATTATGATTGTGATAGTAAGTTACACAGAGATGCAAACTGTGGGGTTTCGGGAGCTCGCCGTGCAAGAAGCAGTGATGAATCAATAGCATCACCGGCTGCTGATGCAGATACAAATGAGCAACGTAAGATGCTAGTTAATTGTGATAGCGAATTTCGGACTGATCACGGAAATGAGATTTTTGCAGCTGGCAGATTAGCCGATAAGTCAAGAAGTAGTCATGAATCCTCAACTGATGTAGACGTGATTGATCGTGAAGAGACTAGCAAGAGACTGGATGTGGATGAGGGACTTAATGAACCAATTAATTGCAGAACTGAATTTCAGTCTGATCACGGAGATGCAGTGGATGAGGTTTCGGCAGCTGGTGGATTAGCTGATGAGGCAAAAAGCAGTGATGAATCAATGACTGAGGTAGGCGCAAGTGTCTTTAAAAGTTTTAGTCACAGTTAATACTGAAATTAGTGATATCATTGACATATCTGTAGGTTTTTGAAGCATATGTTGTAATTGTATGTCTATTTTTTATCGATTGATCAAGTGATCAGTCAGTCAATCAATGCTGATGCAGACGTAGGCCGGATGCTATGTATATGCTAGAATTGTGCTGGTTTGTTACTTATACTGACAACAGGGTCTGAAAATTGTTATTGCAACTTAGTTAAATGTTTTAGTCATGTTCGTAAGCACTAAACTTGGTAGACTCAATTTTTTCTTGCTCAACAATGAGTTGTATGCAATCACTCTCTGTTATTTAATAACGATTAACATTTCAACACATAGTCACACGTTACCTGCAATTTTTGTGCAGCACTACTTATTAGTGAGTGAGTAATAAGTAAGTAAGTAAATTAATTTATATAGTGCACAATAATGTCAGCAAGAAACTCACTGAATCTAGTTAGATTATAAGGTGTTTGGATTTGTGGGTGTTAGTAACTGATTAGTTTTATCTCGTATTTGCACTGTAACGGTGCTATCTGATTATGTTGTTTGTGTGCTTTTATTTTAAATGTTAACATCAGATCATGAGCAATTATTAGATCTCTTCATGTTTTGTATTATTACGTCAGTACTTGATTTTATTGTGCTGGTACTATATTGCTATTGTCAGCATTATGTGTCAGCGTTATCAGGGCATGTTTCAAGAATAATTTCTTGGTCAAACAAGATGGTTTCATGCAGTGGCGTTTTCAGGATTTGCCAAGGTGGACCATGGCAAGCAAGGAGGGCAGATCTGTGATAGCAGTTTGGGGGCAAAGTTCCCAGATGGATCCAGGATTCCGGGGACTCTTCTTCGTGGGAGGCTAGGGGAGCAAAGCTTCTGAAGCTGAAAGCTTTTTGTCTATTTTTAACACTGATGAGCGGGAAAGTTATATTTAAGCAAATTCTCATTTGCCTATACCTGAATTTGCCACTGGTTTGATAGTGTTTTCTATAACCTCTGACTGTTAGCAGGTCTCTGAATCTGCACATCATGTACTTATGTGCGTTTATCTGTTTATTTCATTGTGCTTAGGATAACACTGGTGATGACGGGCAATATGAAGTGAACAGCCGCAGGCAGCACGGCGTACATTCATTCCGCTACGCACTTCACATTGACATAGCAAGCCACATCAGAGTTGAGCACACTGAAGACAACGCTGACGTCATCCGAACGCTGCAAGAACTCACAACACTGCTTGTCAATCGCCACATCCCTACTGTTAAACGCTGGCTTGAGGTCTTTACTCATAATAATGTTTACCTGTCGATTTTCTTGTTGTAGTTATATTACAGCTGTTTTTTGTTAAAAGATATATCGGGAACTACAACGGATCTGAATTTGAAACTTTGCACATAGACAGAATAGGCTGTGGTCAGAAGTTGATGCTGATGATACCCAGTTTTCTGGCTTTCAGACAAAGCCATATTGAGGACTCTAGTGACAGATAAACTTTATATGTTCACTGTTTGCTTGTCTTTGAAATTTTTTTATCAGCTGTAAAATGTAACCATGAATGGCTAATGTTTTACGATAAACGTAATATGCAATATAATCAGCCATTAATGACAGTCAATTAAGCACTAATAAACAGAAGCACAAGATGCACATATTCAGTAAGAATTATTATAAATTTAGAGTGAATGTGATGAATGTTCTGATTATCATCTTATTATCATCTTGCACAGCATTTTGAGAATAATAAACAAATAGATTCTTTGTTGGTGTTACTGTACATGAGACCTGTTTGCTGCATCATTGCATTGAGTTAACAGAGTGATCGTATCAGTTGTTGTTGTGTTTGTACTGCAAAGGTGTTATCGAAGGTCGGTGCTGTTCAGGAACACGTGAGGAAGGCTCTTGATGTAAAGTCATCAATAGAGGCGACAGTCAGTCGTGTACGCAAGCTGAATATTATCAGCATCACAGACAGCCAGCAGACTGTAACTTCTACTAGTCATGGTGAGTAGTGTATAGCTGACTAGGAGTGGTCACTATTGCTGCTATTATATGGCCGTGTCATGCCTAAAGTCTTGTAGACAATAGTGGCTTTGCCCATAGCACTGTTTGCAGTGCAATAGTTAAACAAAATTTATTTATTTATTATACGGTTTATACACACGTTGAGTCATTTGCAGTATGGAAGAATTGCAAGCGTGTGCAAGTCATATGCACTGTAGGAAAGCACTGCAATATATGCACCCGTTGTTACAGTTAGCGGCTATTTACTGTTCAAAGATCATGTTTTATGTTGGAACTTGGATAATTTTTTAGGAATTGTGACCAAAGTGCAGCAAATGCTCGACTGCTAAGAACAGAGCTGAAGATTTGCCGCTGTCTACTCTCACTGCGTGCACAGGCAGAATATGGCTTTGTGTCATAACGGTTAGGATGTTGTTGGGTTTATGATCAAGAGGTCCTGGGTTCAACTTTGGTTGAGTGAGTGAGTGAGTAGGGTTTAACGTCCCACCCGACACAGTATAGGTCATTTCGGGGATGGCCTTTTCAGGCAGAATACACACAAACACAATAATGGAACGGTAAGTTTAAACTTTACAATAAACAGAAAGTATGACCTTTACAGAAACACAAAACACAAAAATGAGGTTAACCTAAAATTGTAAGAACTCCATTATATGCGTGCATATGTAATTAACATAATGGTAGTTCTAATAATCTTCCCTGTTTTAACTTTGGTTGGGTCACTATCAAGTGGTTACTGCTTGGATGTGTGACTGTCTGCAGACATGTAAATTATCTTGGTATATAACCAACACCAACGTCAACTTAGCCTTTTATCTCTCTGTTGTTGGTAGAAAAAGTACTGGCCTGCTTGGCTGGGTTAAGGCAGGATGCACTCACCTGTGTCAGGTAACACAGTGTGATCCCATATGGCAGGTAATGCTCCGTAGCTCTGCGATGGGTTTCTCATGATTAGCTGTATACAACTTTTAACCTTTGTGATGGTGCTGTTTGATGCAGATGCAGATTCCGATGACGACGATGATGCTGGCTTCATCGAGGTGGCTGATAAGGAAGGTTTTGAGCCGACGATACCGGAACATCAGCGTGAAGAGTATGGTCTTACGACAACATTGTCGACCACGACTACTGCTGCTGCTGCTGCTACAATGTCATGGCAACAGAAGGAACATCAGCTTGATGTTGAAGATCCAACGAGTCTCGCGGCTTCGGTGATCAAACGCCAGCAGCTGGCTCTAGAACAGCAGAAAGCCAGAGACATGTTAGCGGATTGTTTATTACTTTGGTCTCAGTTTTTTGCAGTCGATGACAAAATTTTGACACAAAATGCACAGAATTTATCACACTGAGCACAGTATTTTATCAGCTAGAATGATAAGAGAGCTCTAACTGAATTTGCAGATTGTTTGTTTTATTCAGGGACCTGGTTGCATTTGGTCTTGCTGTCTGACTTTTGTTGTTGTTCCAAACAGAAGTCTGCCATTCTTTAGCTGATCGTAAAGCCCGGTTTAGCTTTGAGCATATGGCTCATTGCCTGCCGAATTGCTGAGTGATTGGATTGCTCTCTGTGGCAGTTACGATAGTATTGTTTTCATCATCGTCACCAAGTTTTTCCTCTGTTAAAATGATAAATCATGAAATGCTGCATATATCTTGATGAAATTTTGCATGAGCATGTACTTCAACAGCTGCAAGAACTTGGTCAAGGTCAAGGTCACAGGACCAGATTTTTGGACACTGTACCATTGCAACATAGGCCATGCTGCTATTAGCTGCTAGTAGGCTGGCCCAGCTAGGCAGATGGTTGATGCCGACATCATTGCTATAAACATTGCGGCATGCCATGCCGGCAACTGCGGACAGCCTTAGCCTTGCATGAGGCTTGACAATCTAGTTCTATGCTTGTGTGCATCAGTTTAATGAAGTATTGTTCAGGTCATTGACCAGTCTTAGTTGTGATAGTCTCGAGCTTTTGGGGTTTTGGTCTTTGTCTCCAGATCTCAGTTTCACTCATGGCACTTGCTTTGTCATCTTTTCAACTGTTGCAACCAGTGGAAAGCTTAGCACAAAATGCACAGCAGAATTTATCATGTTTTTGTTAGTATTACGGGCTCAGAATAGAGCAACTTTGTTGGTCAACTAAAACTCCGCTATCTGCTGCAATAAATTGGCATCTGTTGACTATGTAACAGTGCTGTCCTTCCAAGGCTATTTAGAGCTCTAGTTAAACAAGTTAGTCTCAGATTGTCAGCATTTGACTGAATTAAGTGCATTAGTAACATTGCTTGATTACAGATTACAGTCTGTTGTCTATGTAACTGTGCGAATGAGTGTGATGATAATGTTGACTGATAATGTTGACTACGTTAGTAAATCTGCCGATGTCGTTGTCGATCCTGAGCCGTCAACGTCGTCAGCAGAGCCACATGCTGATGGTGACTGCTGTAGACAGAAACTGCTGCAAAGAGCACCAGTCATCTCTTATGGCAGCGACCTCTGCTTCTGGGGTGATAACTTTGAACTGCCGCTTATTAACAGGTAAGCTAACCAGCTGTCCTGCAAGATAATGATTTTGTTTGCCGGTATATTGCAGATTTTGCCCTGTAGCTCGTAGCTCCTGCATTTGTGTGTTTCACTTCAACTGGATGCATTACCAGTAGTTCAATTTTTAGTTTTAGGCTGGGCACTGTGGGCAGCCAACGCTGAATGTCATCTTAAGCTGCTGTCATTCTCAGCCAGCGACTTTGACTTCAGAGAAACAAAGACTTAAGATAATAGACTTGGCACCATGGCTAAGGCTGGAATGCAATCCTTTTTCTTGTGGAATTTGTCACAGTTTACATTTTGGTCAAGAACTATCTGAAGGCCAAGGACTTTGTTATTAAAGCCAAGGCTACTATACACCTATAACTAAGCAGTTAGTCTTGGATTGTCACCGTCTGAGTGATGTAATGATTTGATGCACTCTTAGGTCCATGTTAGACACGCGACAAAATCGTCCCCACTTTATTGCGCAACAAATTTGCCTATAGGCAACTGTTGAATTTCTATCGGCAAACAAACATGGCTTCTAGCATTACAGACAGCATCCGGGAAGTTTAACTCTGGAATTTCCTGGCATAAACTCGCTCAGCCTGCAGCTAAAAATAGCTCGTCATCTGCTATAGCCTCGAACCCTGTGCTCGAACGTAATTACAGCTCCATGTGCTAAGTTGTTACTGCGTGACGCAATTAAACGAATGCATCAGACAACAAATGTTTTTTTCGGTGACTTTTAATGCTACAATTAGTACTAACTTTGTCGCATGTCTGACATGGGCCTCATTTGAAGCACACCGAACTAAGTACATTTTAATTACATTATGTGATTACAAGGTGTTTATTTTTAAATAAGCTAATGTTTTAATGTTCTGCTGTTTGAATTGTTTAGATATACATAGTAATTTTGTGTTAATTCCAGTTCCTCTTTCAGCCAAGTTATGAAGATACAAAGTCCGCAGATATGGCTTTGGTCGAATTTGGAAAAACTGAAATTTGGTACAACTTTAATTGCCAGTGCCTTGAGTTGTGTACCTATGTAATGTCACGTTGTCAAATTGATTAATTGTTAGTCATTGCACATGTGATTTTATTTTAAATTGTTAGAGATGTTCCAATGATTTTTTTATATTATTATTTTTGACTGTTGCACACTGGTGCTATGACAGCACTCTTTTTAGGCACACGCTGGCTGCAGATTCTGTCTGTCTGTCTGTCTGTTGGTCCGCTTTATTTGTAGCTCTACTGACACTCCAATCGTAATGTTTGCTCGGAAAGTCCAACCGATCGAATTTGACGGACGGAAAGCACTGGCACGTGCTTGGTGCTAAGCCAGTCATTAAACTCAGCGAGATCAACAGACGTTGGCGTTCCGTCCTATCTGTTGACTTTGGCTCGGCCATGGACTACTCCATATAATAGCAACTACTAATCTATGGCTCAGTCTATGGCTCAGCTGTGTGCCAATTCTGATCGGTCGATCATCGCTCTTTTGTCGCTCTGTCAGTCCTTCTGTCGGTAGTGAGTGTATGTCGTCAACGTCAACACTGTCGGTCTGGCAGTGTCACATTAAATAGTTTCCCCATTACAAAGTCTCTCTTCCCATGACAGTATCCCCGGGCAATGAGCGCACTATGCGGCACACGCAAGTGGCATACAATAGCATGCAGTGACCCGGCGACCGGTGGCTTGTCGGGCGAATTTCATCAGCTGCCTCCGCTGTAGTAATCCGAATGATTGTGTGACGTTTTATGTCCCTCATTTTGCGATCTTTAATGCCTGGGCTCGACCGGTTCTGGCTGATCATTTTATTTATTTATTTATTTATTTCTTTGGCCTTAGTCGACAGCCAGATCAATGCCTATTGGCTTTCTTATCTATGGTGCACTGAACTTGTTCATGGTTGTTAGGCCATCCAAAATGCAGTTTTTATTTGATCTATACGGCCGTCCTAACAGGCTGCATTACGGATCTTGCCCGTCCCTCCATCTGTCTTTTAAAGATATTATTGACGTGCTACAGCAATGCTATAGGCGTCTTACACGGTTGTCGTCTGTCGTTCTCTGTAACGAGTGTATTGTGGCTAAACGGTGCAAGATGGGACCTAGGTTGCTATTGATCACTAATAGGAAGTTGAATATTCAAATGACATTAAAATCATTGACCTTGGATGACCTTGAAGGGTTATAATACACTATGGTGTGCCAATCGTGCAGTTTTGTGGCTACACGGTAAGTCGCAATAACCATCACGACATGCGTAGAGTGCGACAGTCAACTAAGCTAATAGTTTGCGAGTGTAATATGTTAAGGAAGGTTTGAAAATTTTGTGTGTGCAAGGAACAGTACAGACACACATCGTTGGTGGTCTGCTAAAGAACAGGAAGATGCTGTTGACACGGTATATGCTGTTCTTCCCATCTTGCTCTTCTTTATTGGAACTTGAAAAACCCAACCAGAGTTTCCTATAACTATTTTTGTAATCATATTGAACAAATTGTAGTACTTGTTTGGTGAGCTATAATTGTATACTTGTGGGTTGGATGATTATGGATATTCTAGGGTGTTTTAGAAAAATGTCACAGTGTTATGCACATAATAATGTTTGAAGCATTTACCATAAATTTACGTTTTTTACATCATTAACATATTCAACAAATTTTGCTATTCTGCTGGCTAGTCAATGCAAAGAATTTGTTGAGTAGTTTACTTATCAGCTGCTAAATTTGCCATTTTTGTATTATCACATAATTTCTGGATATTCTGCTGAAAAGTGCCCGACTCCAACTCAAGACATGAAAGTTATGGCACATTAACCTTTGTTTGGGTTCTCTGGAACACCCTTTAGTTAACCTGTGACTGGTAGCTGATATTGGTTGATTGCAGTGACGTGATGTCGAGGAATTGGCCTTGGCATCGATAACAATCTCTGTGGCCTTAAGGTAAAGTCCTTGGCCAGAATGTAAACTTGAGTAAATTTCATTTGTATGTTCTTGATGGTGCTGGACTTGAGTACTTCTTGGCCTTGGTGCCAATTCCCTGGTCTTGCTTTTTCTGCGAGTCCTTGACTTAGACGACTGCCTTTTTCGAACACAAATTCTGTGTGACAACATCATCGGTTGGTTGCTGGTTCGTGCAGAATGCATTGGAAGCGAGCAAATCTCGAGTCATCAGTTTCGTCGGCGAGTTTGAACGTGTCAAATGGAAATGTCGGGCACCGCTTCCCAATGGAAATCTGTGTGAACGCATGGATCGACGCAAGGTCAGTCATCAGCATTAAATAATATTAAATTGTTAACTGTCACTTACATATTGAAGTTGATCAGAATGTGAATTTAAACATTTATAATTTTTTAATGAATTTTTAATTATTTAGCTTTGTTGTCTTTAAGGATAAAATCGATACATTTTCGCAGTCAAAACATTGTTTTAAAGCTTGGAATGATATTTGGTAACCACTGTCTATGCAGAAGTATTCAAATTGTATAAGTGTGATAGCTTTTCATGGAAATCCGTCTCAGCACTATGGGGCATCACCTGCCATATGGGATCACACAGTGTTAACTGACACAGGTGAATGCACCCCACCTTGACTGCAGCTAGACAGGCTGGTACTCGATTTACCTACGCTGGAGGGATGAAAGGCTGAGTTGATCTTGGTGGCTGGTTATGTGCAGAGATGGTTTACCTCGACTGGTGTCCCGTCAAAACTGGGAACGTCTTAATTGGAAAATAGTGGTCTAGGGTTAGGGATTAGTAAGTAAGTAAGTAAGTAAATTTAATTTATAAAGCGCACAATGTCAACGAGAAACTCACTGAATCTGAGGCGCTGAGGTAAGGAGTGAGGCGGGCCACTAGACATGGCTAGACGTTGAAAAATAGAATGTTTTGAGTTTACAATGGAAGGAAGCTATCGAACAGCTATTGCGGATGTCAAAAGGAAGAGAATTCCACATAGCAGGGGCAGCTGGAGAAAAACTGCTAGAGCCAAAAACATGTACGGACATGAGGCACAGACAACGGATAGGGTTGTGGTAGGGGTTAGTGTTAGGGTTGGTGTTAGAGTTCATGTAGTGGTGTAGTTTTAATGTTTCTCGACTGTCTCCACAGAGTAGTAACAGGGCAACAGGGTGTAGAGCAGCTTTGTTGATTGAGACCACCAGAGCAATCCACTTCTAATTGTTGCTGACTGCTGTGTTGTAAGAGACTGACTGTTTTGTTTGATGCACTCCGTCAGTGTCCTTTCCATGGCAAGATAGTTGCCAGAGATGAGCACGGAGTCATTGCTAACCCACCACCATCATCGTCATCGTCATCAGCAGCAGCAGCAACTGGTCCTCATACGTCTCAGCCTTCAGACGGTTAGTTTGCTGTCTGTTGTATTCTGTCTAAGTTGAATATTGCCTCCCCATGCTGGACAGCTGGAGCAGCGCCCCCTGTTGAACTGAACGAAATGTGTTTAAGTGATACAGCTCTGCATGGGAAACCCGTCTCAGAGCTATGGAGCGTCACCTGCCATATCGGATTACACCAAACACAGGTGAACTTGCTCTGCCTCAACCCCAGCCAGACAGGCTGGCCGGTACTCAATTTACTTGCCGCAGAGGGATGGAAGGCAACACACCGTAAAGAGGGCCTGGCAGTGTTGTGCGGCTGTGCAACATTTTAATCACATTTTTGCGAACTTTTTGCCCAGTATTACCGCCACTCTGACTAACAGCGTATCAATGCATCGACTACTAACTGACGTCACTGTTTTTGATTGTTACGTGTCCTTGCAGTCTGCAGACTTGTGCCACGTTAAGTTGCATTTGTTTATCATCGTCATCATTTTTGGGCCTGTGGGATCTCTTTTTTTTTGTGGGGCTTGTGTTCGGCTGAACATGCTGAGTATGCTAATTCCGCTTTTGATTGCGTCTGGTCACGATGCCCAGTGGCTTCTATCTGCCCAAATCTCGAATCGAAATCAGGTGCAACTTTCTCCCACTTTCAGGCTCAAGTTTCCCCCACTTTTGAACTCAAGTTCCCCACCCCCTTTTGGGTTTTTTTTCAGGGGGAAGTTTTGTTAAGGTTGTGGAGTGAAAAATAGTGGGGAAGTAAAAATAGAGGGGGGGATTTGTTAAGGGTGTTGACTGCTTTGTAAAAAATAGGTAGGAAAGTTTTGTTAAAAGGGTGTAGATTGCAAAGTGAAAAACTGCAGGGAAGTTTTGATTTACACCTTAACAGAACTCCCCCCCCTTTATTTTTCACCGGGTTCGCCCATTAGGTATAGGGATAGAAGCCACTGATGATGCCCTCTTGTAACAGCATCAACAGCAGCGTCAGCATCAAGCTGGGATGATCCGGAGCTACAGACTGACATTCTGCTTGCTACGGGAGTCGATCTCCGACGCAAGGACAAGCGTCGGCGTGGTCGTCGCAAGCCCACTACAGGCCTGACCGACATCAGCTCCATTCGCAAGAACACAGCGCGCAAGCGGCTTGCCTCAAAAATCTTCAACGAGTGAGCTTTGTATTATACAACTGTTTTGTAGAGAAATACCGTAAGCGCTTTTAGGTACTGTACAATGTTGTTTCGCCACTGAAGAGGTTTATAGAGTCTTTTTCTAGCAGTAACCAAAGGTTTATATATGTAGAGGCCTTCTACAGGCTTAGCCAAGCCATGAGTCGCTGCTAGCCAGTCTTGGTTGTGCACACCACCCATTAATGAGTCTAAGTAAGTAAGCAACTAAGTGAAAATAGTGACAGTCACACAAGTATAACATGGAAATGGGCAAGACGCAATTGCGTGATTCAGATGTTTAAGTCGTAAGAAATTAACCATCTAAAGCCTACTTACAATTAAAACGAGCCTTTATAATGAAACTGACATAAAATTGGAAGTTGTGACTGATAGCAGAACTTGCCCAGAGTTGTTACCTGGCAGCAGAATGTTTAGGAGTTGAACCGGTGAGCTGTTGATCACAAGTCTGATGCTTTAGCCACTATGCCACTAAGCTGCACTGCCATTGTGTTCTGTGAATATTAAATAAAGCATATAATTAATTATTTAGTTAGTTGATGTGTTGTATTATGCTAGGCGGACAATGAGAAGAGTGGCTGATTCGATGGACGCGGTCGATGACAAACGAAACTCGGAGAAGTTTGCCAACAGTTTCCGGTCGACTTTCCGCCGATGATGACGCCAGGCATACTGACTGATGCACTGATGCACGGGTATTTCCTGTCC